>JGI24021J15306_10000084_pt1 | contig 43345 bp, 23 predicted proteins | sample Ectturendosymbi1_FD_15306 | JGI IMG/M metagenome (IMG submission 15306)
TTTCGGTTAGTGATTGCAAGCGCTTAGAGACACGTTTGTATTTCAATATCATCAACTTCCACAGGGAGAAAACCTTAGGTAAACTTCAGCCATGATATGAGTACTCCAGCATTTACACTGTGCACAACGTTTGACCAAATGGTAAACCACACTGTTTTGATCAGGTTCGACTAAAAACAGAAGTAGGATAAGTTTCTTAAGAGTTACGTTGATTTGCACTGAAGTATTTCTTTGGTTTATATATCAAAAGCTTTAGTAACCAGAAAAATTTTGGAGCAACTTTTGGAATTTGGGAGGGCTATTGCCCCATTGCCCCCCCTGGCTACGCGCCTGCGTGTGATTAAAATCAAACTAAGTTGAATTTTATCCCATTAGAACTTCAAATTCCGCAAACAAGTTATTGTGTTTCCTGGAAGCCCGTGATTTTTACAACTTTATATACGTGTAGGACGAAGACATGTTTACATGCAGCTGAGTGTGGTCGATAAGTTTTATAATTCTGAGGTTACAGTGGTGCTAGAATTTTAATTCCATTGTATATCTCGATGAAGTCAGTTAATTTAGTAAAGTCTCATCAAACCAATTTAAACAAAGTAAGTTTAAAGTAGCTTCCAAGATTTTACGGAATAAGTCGAACGTAGTCAAAAACATTTTACGGATTATCAAAAATTCAAACATTTTTAAACTAATTGAAAGAATCTAGGGTTTACTTTTACCAGCTGCATACGTCAATCACTCGCTCAAGAATTGGGCGACAACAGGGTGCACTTCTTACATGCGGCAAAGCTTTGTAGAAGGCCTACTTTGGAAGTTGGGGTCTAAGAGCAGTGGCCAAATCCAGCCCGCGAAACCATTTTATCTGGCTAGCGAAAGCGTTTCATCCGGCCACGAAGACATTTAGTCAATAATGAAAAAATAATCTATTTACGAAAAATTTGTTGATTTGGTAGAATGTAACAAACCCAAAACAATCACGTTACGTAAGATGCCCGGCCCTCGAACTTCATTCATCACCACGTTAACACGAAGTTGCCTGGGGCCATTTCAAAAATAGTAAACGCCATAAAATCACCTTCATTATGGTAGGCCCTTATCTTCCTAAAGTCCTCTGTGATATTGCACTTGGGAATAAGTGCATTTTTTACCAACACTTAATCAGCTTTCCATCGTTTCGAATGATATAGCCTGTAGACCTATGGGAAGACGTTTCATTGGAAGGGTTTGACGAAAAGCGTTTGCCCTGGGGGAGGTTCCAAGAGACCCGGAAGAGTGATTTCACTTCAACTTACGCTATTATGTAAAATTTCCTGACTTGACTATGAGGATATAGTTCTTGTAAATTTTTCTCTGAATTATTTATCATAGAGCTTTGTCAATGATTTTATTTCAATTCGCTCACATTTATTCAAGGATACAGCATTGGGTTAGACCAGGTGTGCACAACCTGCGGCCTTCGATAAAAATTTATGAGGCCGTGCACATGCAATTGAGAGTATAACTATGGTGGTCGTGCATCTTTTAAAAACACATTGTCTACTTATGCGGATACTTAACAAAAAAACGGCCAAACAGACCTGTGCAAGCAGACTAGACTCAACGTGTGGAAGCAGAACACAAACAATTGAAAGAAATAAAAATACCTTGAATTCGCTGACGGCTGCAGTTCATAAAAATAAACGTGATGTGGCCGGCAATAAGGAAAAGGTTGTGCACACCTGGGTTAGACAGTCCTGGTTTCATTTCGCTCCAACTGCTTTCTGGACTAGACTTTGCACATGTGTTTTGCCGTTGAAATGTTCTGATTTTGATGCTTCACGCGCTACTAAATGGCTGTCTTCCCCAGAACAGTCTGGAAACTCTTCTTCCAGGCCCGTAGCCAGGTTTAAGGTTTGGGGAAGGCAAGATAAATTTTAGGGGAGAAATATTTTCGTTTCTATAATTGCATAAAAAATTTTTTAGTGGGCACAAAAAATTTTGGGGGCACTGCTCCGTTGCTACGGGCCTGCCTTCTCCTACACATGTGATTCAGACAACCATTCAAAATGCGACCTAAAATCACTGGTTGTTTAACTGCAAACTGAAAAATTTTTGCGGGTGTCTTTGGTCGCGTACGAACGTGAAGCGTGTAATTCATTGCGTAACTGTAAAAGTGCAACTTTCAAGTAATGCTAAAGTAGCTTTAGGTCCTTTAAAATTTTTATGATGTTAACTTGAGTAAAGCTTCGTTATTGTGTTCGTTTTTATTATTTCTCTTTGTAACAAAACAGTTTTGAGTTACTACCAATGCTTTCATGGGTGCTGCAGTATCGAAGACAGTACGCAGTTTGTTGCATTTACAATATATACAATTGTAAAATGTATTTTGGTTATATTTTTACATATAACAGGCGTTTATTCATTGTCACCTGCATTTTCAAACTATAGCTTTGCTTTAACGAAGTCTTAACTGGTAGAAACTGCATCCGTTGTTTTTTTCCTACTGTAAAGCAGCCTGCCCACAATTGTGACCTGGCTACTTCTTGACAACAACTTAACCAAAATCACCCAAACTTGCTTGTGAATTACTTTATACATATCTCATTAAAACATTTTCTTTTTAAACCGCCACACTCACGTTAAGATGCAGCGGGAATACCGNTTCAGTCAGTTTTATCACGAGGTTGTAAATCAAAGTTTTATCGGACGGAGGAGTTTTAAGCACAAGCTCGAGAGTTACCAATTATATTGACCGAAACTGTGCGTTTGGTGCCCGAACAATAGTAGCATGAGCAGATAATAACACCTTTTTGGTCCACCAGAATCATCTCTTAACTTTGCGAACGCCACTGAATAAGGAGGGTTGAAGAGTTGCTGCGTACTGTGCCAGAATCTGTATCACTGTCGCTTAATCTGGTGTGTCTCGTAGGTTTTATGATAAAAGTGGACCTTTCCACGCATCCACATTCGAAGTCATTTAAAACCAGAAATTAAATTCACATCGCTAGGAAATTTTGTTTGTAGTTAACTTCTGCATATCTACAACTTCTACTGTACCGGCCGCACTCATTTTGAGCAGGAATACATGTAAAATGTGATAAGTGAAGAATGCATTCATTTTAATATGCCTGTTGCCTTTGGGGTGTGGCAATTACACAAATACAAGCAGCGAAATCCCGTATGCTCTGTAAACAGGTTTCCTGCCAATAGGCCTCCACATACTCGAAACGGCCTTGCCTTCTTTTTCTTTTTCCGTCGCTTACATCTTCATAACAGTTTGAAGCTCAAATAACTCTGAGAAGTACTTTCACACGTTCTAATAAGCACAACGTGTTTTCTTCAACTGAAACATACAACTTTAAAGCTAAAGTAGAAACTCATGAAGCTCTTCTCTGAGCTTCTTATTACTGGAGCGCTTCCCCGAACTTCACACCAGCGAAGTAAGAAGTTTTGTGCTTCACAAAGTAATTCAACACCAGTAGCGAGTGGCGTCGTGCTGCATATAGAGGCCGGGGGGTTGTTCTCTGTTTTTTAGTAACACGTTTTACTACACACTTCACATTTAAAACACATTTTTGGTGTTTTTAGATGCCCAAATTTACGGTAGGACGCGACGGAGTCTTTGGCGGACGATTTTTGAAAACTGCGGTTGCACAACGCTGATGATCCTATTTTGGACTTCGCTTCGAAAAATCTACAAATGTTTTCTTGCACGACGCCCTTGCCAGTACCGCATCCGTAAAGGCGGCAACGGAGTTAGCAAAATTGCTATGAAAGAACTGCCTTTTTTGGTAGAGTTCTTAAAAATGAGGAAAAGTTGATAAAAAAGCAACGTTAATTAAAAACGGCGGCATTGTGCCCTCCGATGGTTGTTACATGAGCTCTGTTTCTGGAGCAAAAATAACAAACATTATCATTGTTGGTCGCTAAACGGCGCTCCTGAGCTTCGCTATTCCCTTTCAGCAATTTCAGAGGGTTGGTTGCAAAATGACCGAAAAAAGCTACGTGGTGCAATTCACACAAAGCAACGTGAGCAAGTTAGAGAAAACTCCCGGCTACAGTCAAGAAAAAAGTGAATGATTAATCACGAGGAGTGCAGCAAGCAAAAAAGTAACACAAGAATCATAACAAAAGTTCTTGTTTGGTCGGTGTGTTAGTTCATACAGTGGCAAAGATCCTCGTCGACGAAAAGGCGCCCTTCACGTCCTCTGCGCAGCAGCGAAAGAAGAAAACGAAACAAACTCAGTTTGTTTCGTAGGAAGCAGAAAGGTCGTCCGTTTCACTCAGCAAGCGCAAAATTCGTCGCTTCTGCACAAACAGGGCACATGCGTCATTTACGTCATCTCCTGGATGACGCATACTTAAATAAATTCATGCGAATTATCACTGCTAGGCAATATTTCCAATGAGAAATAAGTACCTGTTTCTAGTCTAAGCATGCGAGACGAAAAGACATGCAAGGAATGTTATATAGTTGCTTGTGCTTCCCCGGTTTTGCTCAAACGGTCCTTGGCTGGATTACAACGCAAAGTATGTCATGAATCGGTTTCTTCGCTGGAGTTTCGATATGTGCAGCGGTTTGCCAGCACAGAAATGTGATAGAAAGCTGTAATATGGCGCAGGCCCGTAGCCAGGTTTTAAGGTTTGGAGGGGCAAAATACACTTCTAGGGAGGCAAGATGTTTGTTTACATTATATGCTTGAAACGAATTCTTCTGGGCACCACAAAATTTGTGAGGCACTGCCCTCGTGGCTACGTGCCTAACATGGCGGCCATTAACATGAAATCTTTCAGACCAAATGCCATGCCCTCAAATGAGACGGGTATAAAGAAGCAAGCAATGAGGGATGCATCAGTGATACATGCATTGGTCAGCAACAGCTACCCATCGCCCTTATGTGCTGGGTAAACGAGAATCCCTGATACGGCCACTTGTGATGTGAATGCAAATTACTCTGAGAATGCAGAGAGGTTAATATAAGCTGTACAACTGGCTCCACAAAAAAGGGAAAATCGACAGCTTTATACTGGTTGTTGTTTGATGAGTTAAATAAGCACTTCCTTTGGCAAACGGAAAAAAATTAGTGCTGGAAAGCTTTTTACCGACATCCGTACATGAGGACAAGTGCATCAAAAGTGAAAACCTAGAAAAAGAATATACAGTACCAAAGAAAACACGGGTTTGTAACAGTATCTACTGTAATACCTTATTAAGGTTTGTAACAGTATCTAATACCTTATGGGCTTGTGGAATTACTCATAAACCTTTAGACTTTGCCACTTGCCTCATTGGAGGAGAACTGAGGGTAAATCTTAAATTTCCAAGGTTTTCTTTTGAAAATTTAGGTTAGTGTAAAGCAGGGATTAAAATTTTTATCATTGAAAGACTACATTCATGTTTTGCTATGTCCAGATTCATACATTTTTTCCCCTTTCCCGACAGCAACCTACAACTGAAAACCAAGGTTACATTAAATAAAGCAAAACGAAATGGTACACTTTCGAATCCAGTAATATCAAAAGTGCATCAACTACACACTTCAAAAATAGGGATCTTGTTCTTTTAACTTCATTTGTGTGGAAAAATCTATTGCACTTCTTTCAAAAGATACACGTTTTGCTTTTTGGTTTAACCGAAAGACAGTAACTTCGTATAATAAAAAACTTGCAATTAAAATTCAGTCATGGATGAAGATATATGGAAATCCTTAGCTTTTGAAACAATGCAAGTAAAAATACTCAGTGAAATTGGAAATCAAGGGAAAGCTTTTGAATTGTTATTGCAGTAAATGTCTTTACGAAAGTTTATATTTTAAATCTTGCAATCTTCCACTCAGACATTTGATCATTTGTTGAAGTTAGAGTGGATCAAACATTTTCCAAAAGTTAGTAAGGATTTTGACATTTTGTTTTATAATACATAGTTTCAACTGACAAAGTACGCCTTGCAGTTAAATTCACAAACATCTCGGACACGCCATTTTGTTCGAATCGCACTAACAGCCTCGCTTGAAATACTACAAGTTTTGACAGAAATCTCTCGCGCCCGTAATGCAAAAAACTGCTGTAGTTTTACCAAATAGTTGTATCAATTTGGAAGAAATAGGAAGGAAAACAACCCTGTTTGCTACCGTTTTTTTTTCTTGAACAAACTACTAAAAGTGGCTGAATCAGTTTTTTGGTTCGAATTAATTCAAAAAATCTGCTCGCAGCTGTTATCTTTGCAGATTTAGTTTCGAATCATGCAAAGACAACTTCAAGCAGATTTTTTGCCCAAAACATTTCAAAATCCTAACTCCTTCTAGTTTTATTATCTTTAGCTACTGGAATATTGTAAGTGACTTTTAACCAGGGCGTAGTGTTGAAAGAACAAGTGTGGGTAACCACCAAAACACTAGCTATTTATGCAAGGGCCCTACGCAAGGGACAGCTTAATGTCATTTATTCATTTCCACGACGTCTGGACCTGCACATAGGAAATCTGAATAAAACGACAAATCTTCAAGACATGTTGCTATGAAAAAAGTGTGGGAACGCTGTTCCCACCCCACTACACCCCTGCCCTAAACCCTTTTTAAGATAATCTGCCCCGACAATTTCTGTTGTCCAGTAAATTGATCGAAGTTATTTTTTTAGAAATGAAGCATGGTGTTGCACATTTATACGTATTCATTCAGGTTATCACCTGCGCACATTCAAAAAAACTAGAGACGATTGGCAAGTTAGAGTTAAAACCAAACACGGCTGACACATGCACTCGCCCATGGGCTTGCGGACATGAATTGTTGGTGAAAAATAATCATTTTAGAAATATTTCCAGGTTTCTAGCTCATTAGAACTTCAGACCAATACCATGTCACCACCATACCCAGGATTTCGGCAAATGATGCACAACAAAGCGTCAGTTGTTTCGAAAACCGATCAGTTCGAAAACCGATCAGCACAAACTAATTTTGTTCCAGGCGCGCATTTCCGCGTCATTTTTCTGCATTCCACAATGCGTGTGACACATGTGTTTCATTTACTAATTCAAGCAGCGCAGATTGGACACCCAGTTCCCTCACCCTATTTTTAACGAGGTCTTATGTTGCTGGGAATGATTGATGGCGATAAAAACATTTAAAGCAGGCGAACCACTTTTATTGTTTGAAAATAACAAAAATGGAAAGAAAAACCTTGTGACAATTGGCATTCTGTACAGCTGTACAGAATAACTCAAGCGTATCGCGCTTTATCAAGTGCAACAATAAATTATAAACCAAGACGAGATGGCTGAGGAAGATATTTGTGCACGCAGAAACGCAAAAAAACAGAAACAGAAACGCTAGGCAACGAAAACACAGGGGGAGAAGTTCTTTTCATTCAAAGCAGGAATTCCAGGCGTACATTTATCGACTTTTTAAGGTTCATTATAGAACGCAATGTACTGCCGGGTGTATCGTAAGCCTGTATCGTCCACGTGTGACAATCGCAAGGAGTAACAGCACGTTTAGTTAATTTTTAGCAAGGTATTCATGATATTTGTGAAAAAATGGACCACCTTTCAACAATAAGCTTTTTTAACTGCATCGCGTGTGGGGCAGATATTGCAATTTATCCACAGACAAGACGCATCCTCGACTCAGGCCTTTGCTTAAGTGCACCTGTATTGCAATGATTCTGTACGACGTATGCTCCCGCTCACGAGCAGAGCCAAAGAACTAGTTACACAAACTTCAAAAGACAATTGGTGAAATAGTGAATAGTTTTGAAGTAGCGTTTGCGTTTAGGAAATACAATTTTCTCAGTATGTAAATCATTTGAAAACATTTCCCTTTACAATAAAAACAACTTGAGTCTTATCTTCAGGACGTTTGCCGTAAAGTCCATTAGCTAAATCAGGCCAATTAGCGTCGAAGTTTCAGGACCCAATCCAGCGGTCCGCCCTACACACTGAATGAAGAGGTTTTTCTTGTTTAGGAACGCTTCTATTGGTACCGATTATATGCACCATAGTTATGGAGAAGATGCAGCGCTTAGACACTTAGAAACTACTTCACTTTGAGAAATTTTGATCTATACCGTAGTTGAGTGAGATGCAGCAGCCATTCTCTGTTCTATCAAGGCCTCCTAGAGAGAGAGGAGGTGGCTTTGGTTCTACAGCCGGAGGGTGTGGATTCTCTGTCACAATGTGGTGATGTGGCGCAGGCAATGTCGCTTTCGCAGTGAGCGAAGCGATTTTCTGAAAAGCGTCGCAGCATGCTGACCAGAACGTATTTGCGCGGCTCTCTCTTCGAGCGAGAGAAAACAAATGTGACATCACTGGTGCAACACAAGCGTGCATTCCACGTTGCCGTCACAAGTCGAACAACGATGACAGGCAGGCACGTGAGTTCAACACAATTACAGTACAGAATGGAGGCAGGCGCGTGCAGACAACAGTCGATGGACGACGTCGAATATTTCTTCGGGAGGTCAACCCGGCACGACGGGATGCAAAGCTGCGTGGGTCACTTCCACGGTCATGAAGCTGACGTTATCGCTGTTATCGCAGGAACGGTGGTAATCCACGCGTACATCCAAGCAAAAAGCAAAGCCAGCCACACCAAGACAGTGATTTCACGCAGTGCGATGAGACACGTAAAATAAAACAACAACATGGTTAGTGAATTGGCAGCAGTTTTCACTGTCAAAATTAAAACACAAAAACTAAGAAGCAGCGCGAAATCGCGACTGCTTTTTAATCACCATAAACAAGCTGCGAATTGCAAATCAGCAGTGTGTTAGAGCTAAAACACCCACACACGTTTATCACCATTAAAGTTAACACAATTGGATATATAGCCTTACATCAACCAAATGGTTAGTGCAGATGATAAATTAGAACTCATTTCTAAAATATAACACCCGCAATGACTAGTTCCAACTAGTCACTGGTTGAGCGATATCGCTTTTTTAAAAACCCAGGGAATGCAAGCCGAAATGAGGAAACATCAGGCAGTGCTTTAGCACGTCATATTATATATGACGTGCCGGAAGAGGTGCCACAACAACAACCAAACGGCTACAAATCCACAGCAAAGCTAATAAGCGTTCTCGCTTCTACCACATAAAACAACCTCTGCCTTGCGACTCGGAACGGTCCAACCAACCCTGCGCAGTCATCAGCTGAAAAGACTTTTTAGCCAACTTTAGCACAACTTTTGTGGTAATCCTTTCTTCATCAGATTCAAACATGATTAGATTTCCGGTATAAACAGGTTATTGACCCGACATGTTTTGAAATTGCATTACTTTGTTTCCGTGAGAACCAGCAAGTTAAAGAAACAGTGACTGTTTGGCGATGGAACTGGTTCGGAGATTTTTCGCTCTTATCTCACTGGCTGAAAACCAGCGCAGCAACTGAACTCTAATGTGGTGACCGGTTGGTGCGAATCAACAAAACTCATCACAGCCTCGCGAATATCGCCGATGGACTTTATTTGACAAAAATGTGAACATTAAATGAGCTCTTACAACCTCGTAACAGAACATTTTCGACTCAACGGGAGAACAGAACAAAGCAAAACAGCCAATTAGTTTTTTAAAGGCCACTTTCTAAGATTAGCCATCAAAGCCAAATTACAATCATTCAGTGTAAGCGGATAACTTTTACATTTGCTGTTATTACTTGTCTGACCGTCACAGCACATTCTTGTAACAAATGTATGGTTTGCTGCAAGGTTTTCGCGGCAATGCATTGATTGACAGGAAGAACACCACGACGATTGAATTCCACTGTAGCCATCATTGCGCCGTAACGCTCTCGAAACAACGCTTAGGTCCGCCGGAAAAGAGCATCTCTCAAATGCAAACTTGGGGCACAGAAAATCAAACGATTTTTTAAACAATTTATGTGACTTTGTGTGATTGCTCACACTCGCTCTCTAAAAAAAAGAGTTTAAGGAACTAACTCCGCCTTTACGTGCTCAGCCAGATCATTTGATTAGCGCGCCGCTCACGGATTGACATCCAGGCCGTTCAACTAAACCTGCTCGTCAACGGCAACAAAATATAAAAAAATAATTATTTACAGTGGAACATCAGACAACGAGTCTTTTCCCTGTGTACAGCGGACCGGCACCTAAGTGCCTTGGCGCAAACGAGCCAATGAAGAGTGTTTGCGCAGTCTCACGCCTTCGTCGAACAGTAAAGCACGATTTAGTCTCCCAATCGAGCAACCAGCGTCACATCGAGTCTCCCTTACGGTTCGTCACCTCTGCCACGCACCGCCCGCTTATGATTACCCTTTTTTTTGGCGCCACCCCGTTTCCCCCGATACTGATGCGAACGTCTAGATACCTTTTGCAAGCATCCGGCCAGAGGGAGTCCATCCGTCCCCTGCAAAACGAAACAAAAAACATGTTTCGATACTTTTTGGTTATCAACAAACACACGCGAAACAAAACACTTGTTTTGTGGACATTCTTTTGTTGCGGCAAAATTTTCCCAACACGCGATCTTATTCCAATGTTTCCCAACTTTTTTAATGTGGCCCAGATGACTTTAGGATATAAAAATTACGACCCAACGTTATATTAGCAGTGGCTGCGCATTTTTGGCTTTACTTGTTACAAATCAAAAGCCACATTATTTTGAAAGAGTAGTCCAGAATGAGCAGTTTCAACATTTGGCTGATGTTATTAAAAGGTATCATTCTTTAGCATATGGGCGTCGGGGGGGGGACAAGGGGGGACCTTATCCCCTCCACTTTGATATTACCTTTTTAGTAGAAAAATGTTTTTTCCCTTGGTTGCGGAGTTGGTAAAATGCATGAAATTTCACCACTGTTGCCCCCCCCTGGAAAAATCCTTCCGACGCCCATGCTTTAGCAGACTATCATTTGTTTGAAAACACTGTTGCTATTGCAAGTTTTTTTGCAAGTAGCTACTTGGTCCCTGGGAAACCGCCCCAAAGTCTAGTGGTTGGGAATCCCTGTTTTATCTTAACACAAAAGAAACTGCACTGCTGTTATTTTTCATATTTTGTTTGTAAAACAGAAATTTCTCGGAAGTAAACAAATATGGTTTTCAAGTCTTCGATACAACTCAAATCATTTACGTTTGTTATATGTGCAGCGCATGCCTGTACATATTTTTACTTATTCGTTTTTTGTTAACTTTGTCCTGTTTCCATCCGAGAAATCACTTTTTACAAAGTAATGGTACGACAATAAAAACATCATAATTGCAAAGTATTTTAGTAAGTCTTAGTAATAAAACTCAACCACAGTTGATTGTTCATTGAATTCTGCAGTTTTCTATTGCTGTTTTAAAATCCATTCAGACACTCAAAGCACACATGGTAACAAGAGCAGTTAACACGTCAGGTGATAGCAACAGATGCGTGTTTGTGCGAATTACCAAACAGCAAGGCTGGCCTAATGCCTATAGACACTGTTCCAAAAATCTAACGTCAGGATTTTTACAACCAAAAATTGACCAAAACTTTCCGTTAAAAGGGAGGAAATGTATGAAACGTGCTTGCTTTAAAATATTAACTAAATAACGCTCCACACGAAGCCCAAGAGGCATCGTTTGTTGCTGGCAGAAATTCAAGCTGTTGCTGTAGCTTTGGCAACTTACATAAGATTTCTTGGCAACTTTTGTCACGAAAACCTAATCGACTGGTGGGTGGCATCACGCACAAAAAGGTTGCAACAAGGTTAGCCGTTTGCCCCCAATGAGTGCACACCGCAACAGCAACTGCGTTCTTACATAAAGAGCAGTTTGAAACATTTGAAGTAATCTCATTTTGACTATTTTGAACATTACGGAGTGGGTAGTCCCTTCCAGGATATCAAGTACTTGCAAATTTTTTGTACCTTGCTTTTATTGAGGACGAGGTCGACTACACTTACTTACCGAGACACTTTACGTAAGTTTAATCGGCCTAATAAAACTCTCTCAAGGGCATACCAAACGTGTGCAATCAGGCAACGGGTCACGTCCATCCAGTCCTGGAGCCCCTGGATTTCCTTTGTCACCCTTATGGCCTCGACGTCCTCGATTGCCAGGCTGAGAGTCCACAAACACCGCCACATATTGGGACAAACAGCACAACCGACGCACCGAGAAAGAAGTAACAGAAGAAAAAAATAAAGGTTTAACCGGATCCATCGTAGCATCCTAGAATCATGCTGGTTGGGTTGCTGAAAAACCCACGAAGGATGAATGCGACACTTGTCCGATTCATCAGCTCTTGCGTGAATGGGAAGAAGCATAAGAGAGAGCGGTTTGCAACCATTCGGTACTTTCTGATTCGCCGAAAACCGAAACGTCACAACTGCGACAACGAATAGACGAATGCCATCAGCGACGTGGAGTTTGCCGGACATCGCTGGTCAGCATGTCAAACATCTCACGGATGAAGCAATTCGTCGCAGAATGAAAGTTCAGACCAGGCCAGCATGCACGTGGCGACAGCGCCGCTCTCTTTGTCGTGAACTGTAATCAAGCCTCACGCACACGCAACCAAACAGAACATGACGTCGGACGGCATAGCAGATGACTGGGCCACAAAAGGACAGACAGCTCGTTCTGAAGCGAGTCGCGTCATGTTTGCTCTCGTTTTTGTCCTTCCCACCAATCGATCCCGCAACTGTGGCCGGGTGAAACGGCAAGCGAAATCGACAGAGCCTCAGAAAAAGGCAAGAAAAAAACTAAAGAAATTTTCAAACGCCAAAAGAGTGAAGAAACAATTCCCTTGTCAAGAGTGTTTGCGCGTTGTCTACTTGCAAACGTGGCGAAGAATAGGCCGTTCCTTATTTGCTCGTCCAGGAGTCAAAGCTAAATGACTTGCAGGTTTATTTTTTTAAAGTTCTGCACGCCCATACAGGGTCAAGTCCTTTGTTTTTTATAAATTTTCTTATTATGAGGGCCACGGACCTGCGGCTGTTACTCACCAGTGGACACGGGGCGTCGATTCCGGGAGCTCCCTGGTCGCCTTTCTGTCCTTTAAAGCCGCGTTTGCCTTTGCGGCCTCGCTTGCCAAGCTGTGAAACGTCGTGACATCACACAAGATGCGTGTTAGTTGATAATGACGGAGTAAACAGCAGTCGTTCAGGCGAACAGTCGGAGCAAGCTGACACGATGTCGATGAAAATCGAAGTCAAGCGGTTCATGCATGGAGACGATTACACTTACAACGAAACTTGTACAGCATCGGTCGCGATCACAGCGCCTTAAACCCGCGCTGCGTGATAACACGAAAAACAGAAGAGCGCCTCTGCTGTACAACACTCTGCCCGGGCAAAACAGCGCCGAAGAATTCATCGGCGAAAGCAATAAAAACAAAATGCAGGGACGTCAGGTTTTGATTTGTTCTTGAACTGTTTACTTTGCTTGAGCATCTATGTCCTTAATTCAAGTTATATCAACTAACTATTACCTGAAAAATTTGCGTGAATTTTCATTTTAATTACGTGGCGCACGTCTACAGCAACAAAATCAAGGCCAAATGCAACGATGCAAGCTCTCACGTTGTAGGTCAGATTCATTCGAGTCTTGCCATCGAATCGAGATACTTTCTGCCAAAAATTAGCTGTATCTGCCCACAAAACTTACCTCTCCTTTTTCGCCGGGAGGTCCCTAAACAACAAAGATAAAATTATGAGCGCTGCAAGCAACAGTGCGGTTGGACGCTCAGTAAAATCACACAGTCGATCTTGTTGCACGTTCTGTATCGAAATATATTAATTTGAAAAAGAAAAAATACCTTCATACTACTAATCGGGATTAAAAAAACATTATAAATGATGTAATTTTTTTAATCTTTTGTTTTTAAACCTGTGCTTAATACATTTAACAATGCATTCAGATAAATTTTTAGCATTAAATTTACTTATGCACGCAAATTTTTGACTTCGGCGCGAAACGCATAGAAGTCATCAGGCTCTTGCTATTTCCAGATAAAAAAAAACTTCACTACAAACGAGTACAAGTGGAAATATGCAGGAAATGTTATGTCTTACCCTTAAGCCGGGTGATCCAAACCTTCCCTGTAATAAGAAAAGTTGGGTTTATTACTAAAATATAGACGCAAAAGTGCATCAACAAATGGAAAACTCCATGACTTCCCAACGAAAGCAGAGCAGTTAACTTTACTATACAACCAAAGTAAGTTACACGAAATCGTTACTTTGTACTACAGGATCAGTTTCGATTTTGGAACACTTACTTGTGGTCCTGGAAGTCCCGTTGGTCCCTAAGAAAGATAAGTAACAGAAATTTACCTTCTACAACGGCACTATGTTACTGGTGAAAAGCGGTCGATAGCGAGCGCTCAGCTCTTGCTAGCTGAGCATTTTGCCCATGTATTCGTTAGAAACAAGTGGTAATGCCATCGTGTGATCGCATATTGTTTGATATAATTAGCTCGGTGGGCGCTTAACACTATCCCTTGTGTTTCGAGAAAATTCTTGTGGTTGCGTAACACCACCTTTGATTGGTGCTAACATGCAGGAAACATGGTACAAGCCTTGTATGTTCACAAAGAGTCAAATTTAATAAATTCATACGGGAGAAAGAAAGACACAAGAAAATCCAGTAAGTTTCTAAGCACTTTCACAAGTTTATGCATCGAACCCAGGGGCGGATCCAGATGAGGGCGATCGCCCCCCCCTAATACCTATTGTACGAAGTAACTTTATACACCATGATTTTGTACAATTGAGAAAACAACATTTGCACGATATAAGGTTATTTGGCGTCCATTGTTTTGTCACAGCAGCGTTGTGAAGTATACTTCATCTCTCTTACAGTAGCAGAGGCATTATGAGGCATGACAACCAAATATTGCTAAATTCGTCCCCCTAACCTCACTGACCGGATGCGCCCCTGATCGAACCGCCATGTTTTGTAATTTGCTGCATCTCTTCGTGTTATATCGCCATTAAATTTGTTTTTCTTACCGGTTGACCTGTAGAACCTTGTTCTCCTTTCTCGCCGGTTGCTCCGGGAAGACCCTGGCATAACAGAAACAAGCGCCAAGCATTAGGGAACGAGCACGAGTTTTTAACCAAAACTGCCATTCACAAGTCCTAAAAAAGCGGACTTACCGCAGGCCCAACGTCTCCTTTCTCACCCTGGAAACAAATAGATACAACTCCATTTTACAACTGTGAGTACTATCAACTAATCTTCAAAAAATGTGGTACTACAGCGGAAAACTTTTCTTTTTGTTTATAAATGTTTTCGCAGGGTTGTGTCAAAAATACTCACAGCAATTTAGCACGAACAGTTTTATCAGCACGTGTAGCTACATTTTGTCATTCACTGGTTAATACGTCATGGACGTGCTTAAAACATATGCCGCATGCATGTAGTATTTCATTCGCGTAGCTACTGTGCAAAATAAGTTGACTTGGATGTTTCCAGCAGTACAAAAACACCTTTGTTTTATAAAAGCATGCAGACCCATTGCAAGAACCAAAGATGCTTAACAAGTCAAAGTCTTGTCACTGTCAGACGTGTACGCTTCGCTCAATTTGTTGACCTAAACCTTAACTTATTTCCCAGACGTGTGCATCGAGGTCTGTAAAACGCTCTGTAAAACGCTGTAGAAAACGCTCTGTAAAACGCTAACGAGTTTATAAACAATTACAGCAACGTCACAGCACGAACGAGTCTGTTTTCTGCATGGCACAAAGTTTATGAAATTGACAAAGGATTGGCGCAAATTTACAATCCTTTCAAAATAGCATGAGTTAAATCTTGGTTGTATTGATTTACAAATCTCCGGTTGCGACCCAGCACTCCCTGCGCAACTGTGTTGATCATTTGGCAGCTCTTTCCACATGGGCTATACGATTCGATGTAAATTTGGCTTGCTATGCACCTTTATCGACCAGTCAAGGGGCAACGACTCGATAACCTTCCGGTTTTTTCGGTGCCCTGACGTTTTTGTAAGTGCTATGGTTTCTTTCTCGTCTTTGAAATTCTTAATTGTGCCAGATAAACTCAACTCAACTCAACTCTGGTTGAATGCATGCTGCGAAGGTCAGCAAATTACAAGGAAACCAATAATTATGCACAGCTCAGCTGCTAAAAACGCGATGCATATCAGTACAAACTAAACAGCCAAGATAATGCTGTTAGGGTTGCAGTTATTTGTTTAAACCAGTGGTTCTCAATCTTTTCGCTGCAGGGAGCCAAATCCAGTATCACGATTTTGTTGGAGGGCCGCACTAAAGATATTTTAACACAAGTTAATTGACACGTTTTGCTTTATTGCAGAACGAGGTCTGTTACACAAAATATTAGAGGTGTTATTGAAAAACTCTGATGGTTACACAAAGGGTGCTTGGGAGCCGCCTGCGGCTCTCGAAGCAGTGGCTGAGAACCATTGGTGACTGTCACTACTTCCGATGCTTTCATTGCGAGACGAACCGTCAATTCAGCGTAGCAAACAATGTGAAGTAGGCTAGTAATGCATGCGATAAGTATACTTTTAAATGTTTTGCTTCGAAATCTTAACAATTAAAATGCTGCAGTTTTACATTAACAAACTGATAGAGCAAGTATTGTATTGGCTGCATTCTTCCTAATAGCATTGAATAAATAGACTAACCATTATTTTCTATTTCCGCAAACAATAATTACTCGTCCAACCTCACGTGATTTCTGAAAATTCTTAACACCACCCACACGAACACCACCTCATTCTCCACCAGTTTCACACACAAGCAAAAATTCACTGGATTGATTGGCAGATTACATTGAAAGAAAACTGCCACAATTCAAAATCACCCCGAGAACACCACCAGCCTGCATCCCAATCGTAAATCTACCTTTTCGCCGGGCAATCCGTGTGAGCCTGGCCTACCCGGAAAACCATCAAGTCCAGGTGCCCCCTATAAACCATCTCCAAAGGTTTTGTCTGTTATACTCATTACAAGCGGAATGACAAGGCAACAACAACAGAAACGGTTCTAGGACAATTGCCAACTAGGACAACTGCCAACCGGACAATTGCCAACAGGACAACTGCCTAAAAAAAAACATTTACAACTACGCTTCCCAGAAGATGTTCTCCAGTTGGCAGTTGTCCAGTTGGCAATTGTCCGCATGGTGATTTTGTGGTTGGCAGTTGTCCAGTTGGCAATTGTCCTGATACCAACAGAAACAGGTACGGCTAGCCCTTGAGCGACTCCATGTGGCAAAATGCTTCGCAGTTTGCTTCCCCAAGAGCACTACGTCGAACAGACTCTGATATAAAGAAGTTAAAAATTAGCAGTGTCACTGCTGGCAATTCTTTGGGCAAGGAAGCGTGGATTTTTTCCAAGCCACGTAGGAGTCACGTGGAGATGACTTTATTGAAAAAAATGTCTGCTTGCTCATGTCCAACCGCGACATTAAAATAAATGTCAGTCGCGATTGAGATGAAAAACGACCAGCCGAATGGAGTTAACGCAATATGATAGCTCTTAATAGGGCGAACATGCAAGTTTGCTTACGGGAAGTCCCATGAATCCGCGGTCGCCTTTGATTCCTTTGCCATCTTCTCCAGGTGAGCCCTGCAGTTCAAATAAAACATATGACTTCTTACCTTGATTGAAAGAAGCGTTTCACGCTTTAAGTCAGTGGCTCCTAAAGTGGGAATAAATTACGCCCTGGGGGTAGTATGCGATTCTTTAGGGGGTAACGCGGAACCAAAATAACAACGTTGTTCTGTGTTATCAGCGATCACTGCGCAATATTGAGGATAATAAGACATAATCGCTGCCTTGGTTTGGGTAATGGCTCGAACAAGTTTGGGAACCACTGCTTTAAGTGCACGTACCAAAAAAACGTTGCTTGAAAATTGTTTGAAAAAAGTTAATAAATTCCAAATAAAGATTCCAGTAGCAAGTAAACAACATAAAAATGCTTCAGTTAGGTATCGGAATGACAAGGAAACAAATATCTAAATCTTATCTAAATATTTCCAGACTATTTTAAACACGGAGCGGTGTAACTCCAAATCCAATAAACTTTTCCCCCCAAAAAAATCGTAGGACACAACAAAACTTAATTGTTAAATACGACCACACGGCAAAGAGAACTTACATCTCTCCCAGCTACACCTCGAGGTCCCATAGGACCAATTGGTCCTGGGGGTCCCATGGGTCCAGGTATCTGTGAAAACACAAATCTCAAAGGTAAGTTTACGAATGTGCGGATAATAAGATCAGGGTTTTTTTTAAGGAAAATATTAGGTACCCGATATGGATCTTTAGGGACCCGATTTCTCTGATTCTATGGACCAGATTTTCTCTGATTCTAGGGACCCAGTGATGATTTTCTCTGATTCTAGGGGCCCAATTCTCAATTCTAGGGACCCGAATCGGGTTCCTAAAACACCTTAAAAAAAACCTGATAAGATCGCATTATTTCGAAGAACCAGTTGCTTCGTTGAACATTTCACTTGCGTCAAATCTGAACTGAAACATTTAAAGCAAATTTTAATCCAAACGAAAGCACTGTATCTGGTTCGAGAAGGCACGGGTTTCCAAACTAGGACGGAAAAAGAAATTGTGTAACGTGAGAAAACACATCATACCAGTAAAGTAAAGCACGTTTCAGAATCTTATTTCAATCAAGCACACACAGCTTACTTTGAGGTGCTTACGCAAAATATTTAATTTACTGAAAAAACTCTATTTCACCAACGAGCAGAAAGTACAGAAACGACAGGACAGCTGAAACATTACCACACACCAGTGGTTCCTAACATGGGGCCCTGCATTTTTTCTTTTTTACTTAAATTGCATTTTCTGAAACTGGACAATTTGCGGTTGCAACTTGGAAGTCCGCGAGAAAGAGAGATGTGTTCCGCAGTCCACAATTATGAAAAGGGTTCGGAACCACTGCTGTGTATGGTACAAACAAAACAGCAAACGGAGCGCATCCTTTNAACAGCGTTTTTTCCAGAGGCAACAAACCTTGCAAGCAGCAACCCGTGGACAACGCATAAGCAATAACAATGAACACCAGGAAACAGACAACACTCAAATTCAGCCCAAGCAGGCGTGCAAGCAAACAAAAAGAAATGACCAAACGCAAAATTATGCACAGCACTGTAAATTTTTGTATGAGAAGAGCGCAGCAGTGCTCTCCGCGATGATCGCGACTGAAAAACTTTGTGCGTCTGTCAAGCATGAATTAACACTAGAGAGGTCCTCGCATTTGTTGAAAAGCCACGGCAGTAGAGCATTGGAAAACTAAATAGTAAGTGAGTAATGAGCAACACCAATGGCCGGCCCTCGTGAAAATCATGCAATTCTTTCTTCTTTTTATCTTTTTTCGAATTATTATCAGTGCGAATGTCCGCAACCACAACGCCTGCGCTTTTTCGTCAAAATGCAATCGCATGTGTTTCGTTCGTCGACGGCTTGGCATTTCCGAGCGACCTGTTATTACATTTGCACGAAGCGGCATCTCGTTTGTGAAGTTGCACCACAAAAGTGGGCAGCGTTCGGACATCCAGAACGCTGTAGCTCGATTCCAACAGCAGGTTAAGCACGGGCAGCTGACGTACAAGCGACGGGCAAGCACACTCAGACAAGTGACAACTGCAAGCAATAGTTACGCACATAAAGAGCCCCGTCCTTCGCGGTGACAGTGGTGCAGGCGCAGTTCTGTGTGGAAGCAAAGGATTACTGACGATTAGACTTGTCGATACAAACCTGTCAAACTGGTGGTTGCAAGTATACGATTGCGATTGTCAAGGGCTACTGTTTTTCCACAGCCCGTTGCAAAAATCTGGAGCCTTGTTTATTCACAAAGAGGTATTTGCGCAACCAGACTGCATCGGCTGTGTCAAAGCAGGCAGACCACAGCGATTACAAAGTTACGTGGAGTGATGGTGCAAATTTTGCAGAATGCTCTTGAGAATAGAACTAAACATTTTTCCTAATTTTTTATTGATACAAACTTTACACACTTTTTGGTTACGAGGAAAACCAAAGAAATATCTGACTTCATCCATTTTAAAACTATATCGACAGGCTAGTAACGGAATGCAGGTAAACGCTTTACTTGACAAGAAAATATTGCATTTTCCCAAAACGGCCAATGCTGTGGAGTCAACTGTACGAGTACCCAAGAGAAAGTTCAATCCAAAGTAAAGTGATGAGAATAACATGTTAATCACGATTGAATGGCGAAATAGAGAGATGTGACTCGAAGTTATTTTTTACGCGGAAGACTTTTTGCTATTCACTTTATTTTGCAGTGAAAGGTTTTTCAAAAATTTTCAGAAAAATCTTCAGTATTTCAATCAAGAGATTTTACAGAACATCTTCATTACATTCACGTTTCAGCCTGCAGCCTTTATATTCCTTTCAGCAGCTCAAAATGTAATGCTTCGAAATGACTCAACAGAAAAGTTAAAAAGTCTTGACATGGCTGGCGACAAGTTGCGACTAGACTCGGTTTCGACTCGGCATCGTCTGTGTCTCGACGCTGATTGCGAATGACTCGGACTTGGCGATCTCATGAACAGTCCCGTTGCCACGAGGAGCTTTGGTGGGCTTAGCCCCCCAAACAAAGCTCCAAGCCTACCCAAATCGAAACATGAAACACTATAAATTAGTGGAATTTTTGTCAAATTTGAATGTCAAGTCCCCCTGCACAAACGTGTACCCCCCGCACGAACGTAAAAGCCCTCTATTGTCGACTTTCTGGCGACGGTTCTGCTCATGAATCGGACTAGACTTCTGTCACCATGACTTATGTCCACCTCTGGTGAAATCTAAAGTTTTACGGATGTCCTGTGATCACTGGCATTGCTGCAACTAAGGATGCCCGAGAAGCGCTAGGGCAGGGTGGCAGTAAAAGTGTTGAGGGCGATGGAAACTTATAAAACACAAAAGAATCGTTACCAATTATGTTTGTTTCTGTTCATTAACAACATTGACCTCAAAATGATAACAGAAATTATAGAATACCACTCTGAATTTTCTGGGTGCACGAATAGCTGCAATAAATTTGTTTCAAGCACATCTTGATAAAACATGAAATTAACTATGACACTGTTATGAAAAGACACCTCCGCCCCAATTGGCCCCCTGTGGAATGGGCAGCGGAGGCAATGCCCCCGCCATGACCCCGTTCTCCAGCGTCCCTGATTGCAACCAGCAGATTGTATTCCACTCACAGCCGAAAAGTTTCGTCGTTAGTTCATTCATTTCTGCTCATAGGCGTGGGCAAGGAGCTGATTGTAACTAAGTTTTATTGACTGCGTTCTTTCTAAAATATTGATCAAAAGCAGAACACACGAACGGCTACTCACGCTTGATGCATTTAATCCTGGTGCTCCAGGGATCCCGTTGTCTCCCGGCAAGCCTGGATGTCCTGCTTCACCACGGTCTCCTTTTGTTCCTGGCTCACCAGCACCACCCTACGAATGAGTTTGCAACATCGTAAGCTTATCCGTCTAAGAAAAGTGACTTAATTCCAGAGAGCAACAAATCTGACTGAAAAAGCTTGAGAAGGTGGAACGGTTTTAAAGCCAGTTTTCAAAAATTACACGAACTTTCGTAAACTATGTTGCAACTATGTACATAACAAATTCTGTTTGAATATGAGCTTAGGATGTCTACTCAGTATGTGAAATAGATATCAACGTGACTGGCTCTTTGCCATAAAGGAAGGGCTGATTTCCACAGAGTACGTCCTTAAGCAACGGACAAGTGACTGTTTTTCAGCGTAAAACTGAATTACAAAGGTGAAATGCCGTTCATGGCCTGAAATTTAGAAATGCTTTGAAAAGACCATAATAGAGCACATTTCCGCTAAATACACGAAACTGAAATGACTTATTTACGAAATAAAATATGCAATTTAACTCTCTTGCCAAACGACAATAACAAGAACTAGGATATTACCTTGGAAACGCAATCTCACAGACAAGCGATTTTACGATAAAAAACGTTCAATTTTGCTGAGAAAATAATCAAAGTAAACTTTTTAGGTAGTTAATAGTACAAAGAATTTACTCCCCAAAATAATGGCGACTACGTCTTTTTTTCGCTGAATTGATGCGTTGGAAAGAGAAGAACCAGCGTACAAAGTGATTCTCAGGAAACAAACAACTGCAATCGTGAATTTTACAGTAAACTCAAATAATGCAACTCGAAGCAAAATAAGAACATTACCTTTAAACCAGGAGGCCCACGTGGACCATGCTCGCCTGATTGACCAGGAGCACCCTGTAAACAAGAAATAACAGTCACTCATCAACAAAATACAGTATATCGACATTAGCAATGCTTGTTTGCCTCATTAGAACAATGCTTCATACAAAGCATTTCAAAGAAACGTCCACATTCCCCCTCTTTTAAAATTTGCGTTGGTTGGTAAATGCTTTGTTTGTTCCACTGGAAGTATCTAACGCCTTTCGCAGTCTTTTGGCAATTGAAAAACCACGAACGAAAACCTAAGATACAAATCGGCAGTACGATTCGATCGAAAACTAAAAAACAAACCAAAAAGCTCCTTCCTCGAAACTGATCAAAGCCACAGAATCCACTTTTCGGTGGAAAATTTTGGAGACCAGTCGGTTCGCGCTGTGCGACAAGCGGTAGTGGTCTTTGTGTATCAAGAACACTAACTTACACGAGCCACATTTCCAAAGTTGACAGTGTCAAAATTCTACTGCTTATCGTTGCCAGGGGCTAAACTGAAAAAAACAGCTAAAGGCAAGAGGTTAAAATTCCTCGCAACTGAAACTTTCCTAACCTCAGAACAAAAGACAAGCTCAACACTCTTTCATGATAAACACGTAAAATTTTTGCACCTAATTTTCTGTTCAGATACATACCTGGGAACCGGGAAGTCCAACTTCACCTGCATATCCTTTGTCTCCCCTCTCACCCTGACAACAATGAAACCAAAATAACTTTGAAAGCGTGTGAAACGTAGTAAAAGCCCACGTGGGCTGGGTACCAATAATATTAAAATAAATAACCCGTAAAAAAGAAAACAACAAAACCAACCTACATACCTTTGCACCAACAAGGCCGTCCAGCCCAGGTTCTCCCTGCAGAGTGCACAAAACTATATTTGTTCGAGAACTGACGATGTTTGTGGCTAGGTAAGAAAATTAAACTTAATAGCTTTTACTTACTTTCGTTCCAGGAAGTCCAGGCTCACCCGCTGGACCAGGAGGGCCACGGAGAGTGTAGAATGAACTCTAATTTTTTTAAATAAAGAAAACATAATAAGTTTGATATTCCAAGACATCCTAAACTTTCTGATATCTTTAACAAGGTGGTTTCAATAACTGCGCAGATACTGTTATCGACATGATAGTTTTTCCCTTGATACAGTATGGTGCCGCTACAATTAAACGATACAGTGAAGATATGACTTTAACGAAAATGACCAGTTCGGTGCACGAAGGTTAACATACATTGCTGCATTTATTTACAAAGCTGTAGTCTTACATTTAGTAATAGAGTTACCGGCGACACTTGAATCGCGCAGATTGAAATTTCTCTGCAATTACCTGAACTTTTTTAACTGGTTGCTATGAGCGATTAGAGCAGTTAATAAATACTGAGGTGCATTCTTATTGGCTTTCATTGCATTCAGTGAAACGGCGCTCATGGAGATATCTTCGAATCTGTTGGCTATAGCGAAACAGGGCTCATCTCATTAAAATAAGGTCAGCCTTTGCCACTGACCGAGCATCCGCTTGCAAAACGGGGGATTGCTGCACAGTAACTGAATGCAGTGGCCGAAACTTGTAACGAGCTCACGAAGTTTTCACAAGCAAAGGTTTCTCACAGAAAAAAAAACAATTCACAAACAACTAAAAGAATACGCACCACATGCACGCACCTTACGAGCCAACTGCATATCCTAGAGCAAGAACACCGAGTGTTAGTGCAAGATAGTGTTGATTCAACACATGTAAAGCAAAAGAACAATCAGTTTTAAAAAAAAAACATGCTCAAAACAACGAAAACAACGAACTAGTACTGCACATCAACATCCGGCCCCGTGGAGTAAAAACTTTCACACCCGCGCTTAAGCTATGAACAAAATATTCACTTCGTCGGTTTTTCTGGTTTACTTTCAGCATTCAACATGTTGCTACAATTATCCATTAATCAGTTCAAGGTAGGATGGCTAGACGTTACGGATTTGGCGGAATTCCGGAAACTAAACTTGCCGTAGACGACAGGAACGTCAGGCTTGCAACAGGCAAGGAGGGGATGAGCCGTGAAAACTTCCGTTTCTGCTGCGGAAAAACTCCGACCTATTTTGCTCTTCATATTTATCAAAAACTTCGCAGCACCTTAGACGGATTATCTTGAAAATGAACTAAATTTGCTTTGGTCGATATTTGAAATACTGGCAAACTATATTAACTATAGTCTCGTGATCGTTTCTTAAAACCAAAAATGTTATCATCCTGGTTTGAATCATCGCTATCAACGACTACAAAAAACAAGATATAAGTAAAATATTTCACAAAATCATTTATGCAAAAACATTTATACAACTTGTTTTCAAATTTTTACGGTTTAAAAACTACCCATTTTAACCAAAACCAAATATCAATTGCAGCAGTTTAAACCGACTGACAATGTTACGTTACAAAATGTATCCACACGAAACCAAAACAAGGAACTCAAAATTAACTGTTCCAACTGACAATGGCAGTGACATGTGAAAGTTCATTGACAAAAGAACATGCTTTGGCTTTTTTATGTCAACCTCGGAAGGAAGCAATAACAATGCCTCTCTTTGGAGCAATGTTTTAAACTGAAATGATAACATTACAAAAACATGACAAGCAAAGTGATCAAGGGTGCAAGTATAGAAACATGCAAAACAATACATAGTGAAAAAAGGTTGAAAGCAAGGGCAGTTCGGTGTAGGAGTGAGTGCAATGTTAGATGAAAGTGACACCGAAGTGTTGCAAAACACACAAAATCGCTTGAATTGGAGCTGCACAAACTGAAAACTATTCTCAAACAAACCAAAGCAGAAACTGCTCATTAAAAGTTTAAGTTTTAATGTTTGGCGTTGAAGAAACAGGGAACATAAAGTCGAACGTCACAGCACTGCGCAATTGCGGAAACAGCTTTGCCAGGGTGACTTCACTCTGTGAATTCACAAAGCGCCGATTATACAGGGTCGCACCAAACTGCACACGAAGAACGTTTTATTGGAGCACAGCACGCTATCATATCACCTGGGGTGCTTGCGCCAAAAGTGATAAGTGAACCATGACTGTTTACCGCAATCTATGAAATAGTCATCATAGACCTTGTTCTTGTAGTTAAGCAGTACTAATTCAGGGAGACGAAAAAACTACTTCTTGAAACTACTGCTGCTGCCAATGTTGAGCAAAGTCACTGTATTCGCACGCATTCACAAAACAAGTTGATGGTCATTGAGCCTGCTAATGAAATTCCTGAACAGCAGGGTGGCCGCTAGGGGGAAGATGGTGGTGAAGGCCTTCCATTTGCATCTGTTATCCTCCCTTTAATGTTTACTGTGACAATGCAAAATTTTTCAGTTTTGGAAATTACTGTTGAATCAGTTTTTTAAGGTGTTTTAGGGACCCGATTCGGGTCCTTAGAATTGAAAATAGGGTCCCTAGAACCAGATAGAATTATCATCAGGTCTCTAGAATCAGAGAAAATCGGGTCGCTAGAATCAGAGAAATCGGGTCCCTAGAATCAGAGAAATCGGTTCCCTACAAGTCCATACCGGGTACCTAACATTTTCCTTGAAAGAAATCCTGGTTGAATTCTTTGAAATTCAGCATAATTTGGCAATTGGATGGAGAGAAGACTTTTTACGGATTCGCAAAAATTCGAAAGAGGTTTGGGCAAACAATGACGCAAATACACTAATTTGCTTCTCGTACAACTTCTGCTTCGCTACAGCTGTTTGTATTCCATTGTGTCACTCCCGTTTTGTGTCTGGCCCCTCCAATAACCACAACCTGACGGCGCGCTTGTTTAACAGACGCAGCACCGAGTGAAGATAAGATAGTTTCACAATTGTGAGTTAAATCCAGGTTTTTAATACTCATTGCGAGAAATGCTCAGAGAGTCTCTCTCGGAATGAGTACTAGTCTCCAGCGCTTTTAAATCCAACTAGGGGACTACAATATTTTGTTTGCATACACAGCAAAGTATTAGAGTAATAGTCATTTTGGTCATTACAGTTGCACGGTAGATGGCACGCACAAGCACTCCAGCGCGTCGCCTCGTCACATTTCGAGGCGCATTTGATCAATGCATTCGTTCAAGCAAAACAGCAAAAGCGACTTCACACGCTTTGCACGACACTGTCCAGCATGCCAGTAAGAGGCGCTCACACGACCACTCAGTTTATGTACCGGATTCTGGAGTGTGCGGCCGAAGCCGGCAATACCGCCTCCTTGATAAGTCGCTCGGTGCTGTTGAAGCAGTTAAACCATAGACAACAGACGCAAAAGAGCGAAAACGTAAATCACAGGCCTGTTCTCTTTGCTCTTTTGAAAAGGCGCGTCAAAAGAAACGGTCGGCAAACAGTGGAATTAATTAAAAAGCAAGGATAGCAGCTATTAGTAACAAAAGCAGCATCTTGGTGGGAAAAATCTCAAAATAGGTGTTTGATGGTTTGCTTCCATACTATCACTACAGTGTAAGAAAACTTTTTCAAAGACTTGCAACTTCAGACTCATACAGTATAAAAGATAAATCGTTACAACACAGAAAGACGGATTTTGTGTGCGAGTTAGCAAGACGGCTATAGAGTACTGTGGTGGGCATGCTTTTTACAAAGTCACCAATAAGTTTGTGCATAGCAAAACTGTAAGCAAGCAAACTCAGAACGAAGGCATCTCCTTGACTAAAAGTAACTTACCGGTGGACCCGGATAACCACGGCTTCCCTGAAGAGAAATACAGATATACAATCAATGTGACGGTTTGTTACAATCAACTCCACAATGAAACGCGTCAGAATAAAATTAAAAAAAACAGCCACTGTCAACAAGCATGAACATCGCATAAAATGAATGCACTTGAAAGCTAACAATGTGAATAAGTTCAAACTTTGCACAGAAAAAAATTGTTACAAACTCACCTTTGGCCCTGACTCTCCTGGAGGTCCTGGGGGTCCAGGAATCTAAAAAGAGAACTTACGTATGTCTTATCAAAAGTTAACGATGATGTTTTTCAAATCGATAAATGTGCCAGAAAAATGATAATATTTCAGAGCAGCATGTCTAAAGTTGCAATACAACGACCATAAGCCATCCACGCACGAGCCTTATTGAAGACTAGAAGCAGAATAGCCACCTTACGAAACTTCCTTTGGTTCGAGTCAAGCAAGTGGAGGAACAAATTTTGACTTGGCCGTATTAATCTGACGTTTTATAGATTTTTCACTGACCGTAAGAAGTTTAAACGGAACAAAACAGAAGTTTAGTGTTAACACAAGGTGTCACAACACATTTATTTCGTAAGCAGCTGATCTTCGTCAACTTGAGCTGCTAGTCATTTGTAACGTGTAAGCGCTTGGACAAAAGTTTTAGGTTTCTGAAGTTTCTGCATTATCTTTGAATTATGAGATCACTACTTCAATATTTCATGGCTTTTTTGTTCGTGGACACCAGAAAGATGAATAAAAGTCTTACGGGAATTCCTGGAGGTCCGGGTGGTCCTGGAGGTCCTGGCAGACCACGTGGTCCCATAGTTCCGTATTGTCCAGGCTCACCTTTGTCACCTTTCAGTCTACTGCCATCATGGGCTCGGTGCGGAAGCTGTGGAAGAATGGTTGTTGTAAAAAAGCACATGCAGGGGCATAAACGCTCTTGGCACAAGCCAAACACTGAAATTCAAAAGCATGCACAAGTTCATTTACTATCAACAAAGCTGAGATATCAGAGTTTTCCATCAATTTCTAGCTCGCCCTTTAACAACTTCTTACTTTCCAGTAGAAGTCGCTATATCAGGATTGTAAAATTATTCATTGTCAACTTCGTCACAAGGCTACAGGTGCGAGGTAATATAGCAAGTTGTATCCACATGCCACTTACAAAGTTTCTCGCTTCTTCGTTTGCGTTGACGGTCATTATACGACGAGTTCCAATCTGTGGTAAGACAGGAAAATTATTTTCATCCATTTTAGAGAAGCAAAATCAGTTGGCCTTCTTTTATTCAATAAAGGCAAATGTGTTTCAAGTTGCGGAATCTCACGTCTGTACAAAACATTACGTTAAAAATGCCGTGACAAAACCTGACCAACAGTAACTGTAGAAGACGACACTGTCATTTCGTTGCAGTCGCCTGCTACGTTAACGTTCCGCTACCAATTCGTGTCAGTGGGTTGCAGCAAGTTTTATATGCTCACAGTTCCAGTTTATTTTCAGCTGATCAACGTTGCGATTTAAAATGAGATATAAATACGGCTCAGTAAAGTAGCGATAAGTATGGACGTAAGTCAGTAAGTTAAGGATTGAAATATTTTAAAAGGTGCTTGTAGTGCCCATCTACCACGATCTGTTCAGAAAATAAGCCACTATTGGTCACAATAGCGCGCTGCTATGCACTTGCACAATTGACAAAATTACATAATTATTTCTGGATTAACTGCGAAATAGAAAACAGCTCAAGATTCAAAAACTGCATTCGCAGTCTAGCAGCAAAACATTCCAAATGTAAGAGCTCACAAGGACCACCACGCGATCACTGCCTCACAGTCACTGCCTCGCATGGCTTAAGTGAAATGTATAAAAATCTTAGCACAAAAAAGGAAAGGCAATTTGACCGTCACAGTATATCAGTGTACATGCTACGATAAAAACACCTTTAGGAAACAAGGCAGCTTGTCGTTATCAGATCACGTGATCCCGGTGAAGTGAGTTTTGTTTTTACGTTAGCCAATAACTAGTTAGATAGCTTATGCACGCTATCAGTAACATAGCAATAGCACTTTCGTACTCTCTTGTTAAAACGCGTTGGTGTGCTTTTAAAAATGCAACATTCCGTTCAAAAATGTAGTCAAAAGTTAGTGCGGTCCAATCGGTGCTTGAGGAGGGCGAGTGTCCCATTGCACCGATGCTCTACGGTTATTTTGCCTCAAACAGATTAGATTGAAGCCTCTACATGAGGATAACTGAACAAAGTTGAGGCTCGTGCACGAAGTTCGTAGTTCATGCAGCACACTACCTCCGCAGGCTTTGGCACGTGAAGGTTTTTGTCAACAGCATCCACCTGCTCGTCTCGCTGTGTTCTGGCTATCAGTGGTGCCGCCACCTGAGGGCGCAGTGATTATTGGCTTTCATGCACGCTTCACTCCGGCATACAAGATCCAATGCAGCGTTGCGTTGGTTTTCGCTAATCCAAACAGCAATGCGTGTGCTGTCGGTCTGCGGGACTAAAACGCTTGGACACCACATGAAACGATTTTATGGTTTGAACGCTTTATCGCATACCAACAAGCACGCATTACAGCCAAAACGAATTTGTGAAGAGGTCGATCTATTGTTAAAGGTGAGCACATGTCAATAGCGGAATAACAAGCTTCTGAAGATCGCGAATTTCGCCATCTTCAGTCGTATCGGTCTTTACGGAATGTGTAGCTTGTTTTATCGTCGGATTGATTTTAAAATATCAGCAGTGATCGCAATTAGTAAAAACCAGGATGTTTGCGAGCGACGGAAACACGAAAACAAAACCACTGCATTCACAAAAGCGTCGTCAAACCGCAAGTGCCCATGTAATGATCAGACGACTCCACCTCCGCATCCATCAACAACATTGGAATGCATCCATGCAAGCTCTTAACAGCTGCATTGGTCGGTGACGACAGGAGATGAAAACGCGCTGGCTGCCTTTGTGACGTCAAGAACCACGCTCGAGCGATCGAGGAACAAACAGTTTCCGATCGGCTCCTGTCGAGGCCAGTGGTTCTTACGTCACATTATCGCCAAGCATCCTCGAGGGCCGTCATCACCAACACCGCAGTGCAATGCTGAACGACCGATAGTCAACTTACCTCGGACTTGGTGTAGCCCGACGCGACATCGCCTTTTTCACCTTTCTCTCCTTTAGAACCTTTGACGCCTCCAAGGCCTCGCATTCCCTGCAAATACGAAAGATAATTGTATGGGGGAATTCGTTCTGCGAGACGAATAACAAAAGATCTTACACCAATGGTTTGGTTTTGAAAATATTTCTGATTTTACTGCTGTGCATATAACCGGGGCGTAAGGTTTTTAGAATTTAAAAAACCACATACAAAAATATAACAAAACCAGCCAATAATGAGCAGAGGAGTGTTTTCCTGAAAATCTTTCTTCAATCAGCCGGCAGCTGAAGTATGACAAAACCACCTCAAGCATAAACGGCCCGATATCAAAATCTCTGAATACAATGTCAAATGCCTTACAACAAAGGAAAACACGAAGCAATTCAATATCGCGCATTGCACAGCATAGCGCCTCGCTAAGCAAGCTGTTCTGTCAACATGCATTCGCAACGAAGCCCAATTGCCTGAGCTGCTGTACATAATCCCGAGATGTGAAGTGGCAATGACGAGTGACGCCGGAGGCAGAATCTCGATCTTCGCTGGTTAAAGAACACAACCTCGAGCTTTGATCAACAGTTTTTGCACGCCTTTTCGCATTTTTCAACCTGTAGCTGGCAGCATGAGCTTGGCTCGACCGACGCATCCGGGAAGGTGCAACTAAACTGGTGCGATTATTGTGGAATCACGTGACTGATAAACGGTTCTGGCCCTTGCGTCGTGTCACTGCCGGAACAAGTTTCGGCCTTTCGTTTCGTTTCTTTTGCGTTTTTCTCCTTTCCCACCTTACAAATATTCAGTGCTGCTTCGCTGCGTTAGTGATGTTGGCAACTGTTTACCTAAACGCGCGCATCACTTCTTTTATCCGCTTTGTCTTGCCCGTTATATTTTTACCACTACGTTCGATATCACTACGAAACCATGTCAGTGGAAGTACAGAAAGTAGGTAAACATTTCCGCAAAATGTTGGCAGTGGTTTTGCGTTATTTGAAATTAAAGTCACAAAAATCGGTTGAAGAACGATTAGAACATCTGCTGATGCTCATTCATTTTTAATTTAAAAGATAAAACTTACAGGTTCGCCAGGTTTTCCTTTCTCTCCCGGCGGTCCGGACAAGCCTTGTTCGCCCTGAAATTTAATGTTCTTTTGAGAAGAAGGACTGGTTTTTATCACTATGTTGCTTTTACTCCCACAGGTTTGTAAAAATCAGCAGCTACGCATATTAGCTGCTTCCATATTTAAGCAATTTACTTCATTTTTGCTGCAATTCTGAGTACGCGTTTCTATCGACGTTTAGTTCAATGCACGCTATCTTACTGGGTAAATGTTTTATCTTTTGGCTCAGATAAAAAACACGTAGTTCAGAAATTAAAGTCACAAACGTTCGTGCATTGCTTTCAACAGAAACACAATGCTGGATGAGCTACGTGTTCAAAACATATAACTGTTGAAATAAAATATGTACGTTGCGCCTTCAAGTTCGTACTGTGTTTCGTTGGGTGAATTTAGTAAACGTTGGCACAGCAATTCAGTGTCTGCAGTAATAAACAACATCTATGCAAAACTCACAAAAGTCCGATCGAATTTCGAAAAGAAAACAAGCGGCTACTTGAAAATTGTGCTGACGAAGAAAAGCAGCATCAGTGAAACACGCCAAAAACAAAAAAAACAGCGATCAAAAAAACAACAAAGATTATAGTTAGAAATCATCGTAATTGCTCATTGCATGAACAGAGTGTTCAGCCCGCAAAAATATCTTTTTAAAACTGTTAATTTTAAAACTTGCCAACCTTGTCTCCTTTGACTCCTGAAAAGCCGGGCATGCCAGGGGGGCCCTGTGACAAAACAAAATGATTTTTGTGATGATTTTACGCGGAGCTACATATCAAGTCAGCACAATTGCATTTTGCACTTACTGGTCTGCCAATGGGACCCTACAAAAAATATAAAAACATATTAAATTGCGAAGAAAAGGTTCGAAAGTAGTTTTGTTAAAATATATAAATCCTGATCGCGACAAAACCAGCGGAAAGGTGGTGAAAACAGCCTATGGTTTGTTCGGCGTCAGTGAGCGAGTCATTTCATGACGTTAATTTTCTTGCTTTCACAAACCGGAAACCCCGTCTTTCCCGGTGATCCACTTTGGCCCTGCAATACAAATCGATAGAACGCTCGATAAATTCAAACGGCACCATGTGGCAGCGATCACACAATTACCAGCAGCAAACTAATCAAATCTATGTGTCTGAGTTACTGCTTCTGAAAGTCCACAACGCAACCACGGCTGTAATACAAAAGGCACTACCAGTAAAGTAGTAGCTTAGAGTAATCCTTTCCAGCAACATTTTTGCTAATGCAATGATTTTTTTCCTAGTCAGCAATAAATTGCTTGCATAGCACATCCATTTTGGACATTCACGTTAACCAATAAAAAGGAAAATCCGCAGAGCTGCTAAGATTTTCACCGTTAAGTGCTTCGAAGAAAAACACTTGATACAGAAAGGTCGTTCACGCAGATGTTACAGACAAAGCTCTTAAAACTTATCAAAGAGAGCATAAAGAAATTAACCAATTATGCAAGCGTATGGCCTCTTCATCGAAACGCAGACCTTAAACAATGGCAGAAGTGCATGAAGTAAAACAAGGTTCGTTTCATCCAAAACTTACCTTTACTCCCGGTCTTCCTGGAATTCCAATGGGGCCCTGAAAACAATAGACAACGTAAGAAACCCTCAGCGTGCTTTTTAACAAAGAAACAGTACTCGTGTTCTTGTTGCAGCTGACAGCGAAATGCAAGAAAACGGTTACGGACAACATTTAAACATAATTGTCCAAAATAAATATCTCTATTCTATTTGAACAAGAGCCGGGGGGTGCCTGCTCCGGAGGTAAAGTACATGCTCAGTGAACATCATAGTGCCTGATTCACTGCTGTGGAGCGAAGGCTCTTTTTGATAGATTTTGTTCAAAATAACGAACAAAAAGCGTTTTTACGATAAAACTAATTCTAAAACGTCCATCTGAATGAATTGATTGCCTTGATGTTTGTGCGTATGAGCGTTGTAATTTTATTTCTATTACTGTACAGCCAAACTTTTGGTCACTGTTAACGAGAAAATGTGACCAAAACGTACGTTTCTTAAGTATAATTCAGCGGTAGGAAAAGCTACGGCAATACCACTGCTAAACTACGCATGGCATGCGATTACACAAACAAAGTAGGAAGAGTTATTCGAGCGTTCTTGTTCCAAACTAATCAAACCACATTTTGGATCGGCCATTTAGTCTTGCCATTAAAACGAAAAGAAGCAGAAAAAACATACATCGCTCTTTGTGAGTAGTATCAGGCTATATGTCTACCACTAGGAACTAAACAGCTTGCAAATCTACTGCATGGAATTGTAAAAGCAAACTCACCATCATCACCAAATGGCATGCCTTCTTACAGTCTGTCTCAGTCCATTCGCGAGCCAGAAACCAAGTCCACCTAGCACGGTGCTCAGGACGACATCCAGGAAAACGGCATCAAAGCCGCAGCGCAGTCAGCAACTACTTGGCAGGCAATGCAAGCAGTAAGATCAAACCAAAAATTCATACACGTCTCTTGCAAGTTTCCCGCCTAGATCCTCGAGAAGCGAGACGAAAAGGAAGTACAACAAACTTGGCAACTCTTTTAGATAAACAATGCGCTTGAAAAAGCTGTTATCACCACCTTTCCGCTAGATGACGCTGGTAAAACTGCAGATGTAGTAAAACGTATCAGCCCGTCACACTTGTTAGTTAGATAATTAATTAATTAATCTCTTCATGTGACTCTTCCCAATGATGAATTGTCATTTGTTATAAGTTGCGCAACAATGAAACAGTTAAAGTTTTTACTGAAGGCACTAGTCGCCAGTAACGAGTAGTCATTTAGTTTCAGCTATATTTTCTCATGACAATGACTTTGCAGATTGATCAGGTGCACTGTTAGGTGATGCCCATACAAACATGCAACTGTGGGTTATAAAATTACGAGACAGGATAATGGGCGTAAGGCAGCCCAGAACAAATCTACGAAGAAATTATATAGAATTAAAAAAAAATTGGCAACCTACATTTTCACTTTTCTTTCTTGAGCCACAGTTAGGTGAAAGTATTTTCCTGATAACTATCACTTTTTTATGAAAACATTTAACATCAGTGACATCAGAGCTTACTACGGAACATTTTAACTCATTGGCTGCATTTTTCTTCGCCCTTTTTTATCGTAACCATGCAAGTAATTTAACAGACTAAAATTAGCACTTCACAATATGCAGTGCTTTGTAGAATTAACGCAAAAATAAATTTCAAATATCAAAACTCTCTATTCATCACTTCGATGTTGGCTGCAATATGCCACAGTTTGCAAACTAATTCCCAAATTTCTACTTGAGCGAATTAAAAAATGGATTTCAATGCAAAGAGCAACAGCATGCACGAAACCGACATGCTCGAGAAGCTCAACATCTTTTGAAGTCAACTGTTAGCAATAGAGCAGAGCGCAGGTTCCACTTCGCCAGTGCAATAATTACCAGCGGAGTTTGGGTCTTTGATTAGGTCGGTGAGCAAGTAACTTATTCGCAGTTGTTTCGCATGCATTTAACTGGTTGCTGCCTAAAAATACAGTCGCAGTCGTGCAGCTTTCAAAGTTACTAGTTTGCATACTTCAGGCAATATGTCACATGCTTTACAGCAAACGCATGCATTTATTGTACCGGAAATCCGTTTTTGCCAGGTCTGCCCTGCGTATTCCGGCAAAATAGGAACGGTTAGTGCGGCGTTGATAAGCGCAACTACATTTACACAATCTACAAAATTGAAAGAGCTGCAGTAATCAAAACCTCGACGAGTTACGGTTAAAAATATCGCCAGGCACATGTTAGGCATTTGTATATAGAAGCAAGATGGACTATCACTCTAGTAACACATTTGTCAACTAAAAAGTAAATGACAGCAATACTGCAGACACTTTGCTGCGATTGTTCTCGGATGACACAGGGAGCCTCTTCAGTTTACAAACAGTGTCAAAATTTCCAGTTTTGAAATCCGGGAACCATTTTTGCAAGTGGTTCTTCGCGCACACCCAAGATAGGGGCACAATCGGCTTCTCACCGTTTTTTACTCCCACGGACACTTGTGATCTAAAAGTTTATTTTTTCTGGAAAACTTAGTCCCAAACCTTTTTCAAAGTAAGAATGGGCGCCTTTTTCTATTTCAAAATGAGTCACTACGCAATTGGGTTTACAGTAACACGAGTATCTGTACATTTTGAAGCTCACTATATTTGTAAGTACTGTGTTCAAGGATGCAGTAATTATCGTCTAGCTAAAAGCCACCAAATAAGAATTATGGTTAGTCACCATTAAACCTAAAGCCAAAGAGTGCTCCAAAAACTGCTTCAAAAAGAGTCTATAGTCTTTCCAAGCGCAGTAAAATGTGTTGTATGTTTTGTCATCAAGGAAACGCTTTTCAGCACCAGCTAAACAATATTTTAAATAAAATAAATTACATTAAAATATACGGTAAAATATTTAATGAACACATCACCGATAGCGGTACATCGATGCAATCATTACTACTAATAAATTAAAATTTTTAGTAAAGTTGTAGTTTTGTTGGTCGGTCATGCTCTCCAAGGCTTGTCCAGGCCGCATCGACCAGCACTGAAGATAAACTTCCCGACTTATGCAAGGTTGAGGGGCCGAGATTTATGTTAGGCTACTAGTACAATAGTTGAATCGAAAAAGTTGCTTCTTACCGGTTTTCCTGAAACACAAGCATAATAAAAACAAAGGTAAATCAACAGTAAGGACGAATACTGAGCCAACCGCAACAAGAGGTTTTCCCAAACGTATTGAAAGTACATTGCAATTTAACATTTCAACGGATCATACGTCTATGCTGTTTAACTCTTATGGTTCAATCAGCGCCTTAACACTGCCTCTTGTACGAAAGAAACACGGAATGTTTATTCTTAGCGGTAGTCAGAGGTGGCATTTCAACAAAAAAACTTGAATGATTCGTCAAAACTATTGTTTCACAACAGAAAAAAATGAGTCGCAATGACATGATTATACACTGGTTGCAAGAAGTTAGAAATTTGCTTTATTTTTCCTTAAAAAAGCAAAGAGAAAAAAAGCACCGCAACTGCTAAAATCGTTCGCTACTCTACACTCCTAAACGTCGAAAAATATCAAAATCCGGTTTTCATTTGAAAACAAATTATTGTTGGAAAATCCGGGAGTCCATACGCGCGACGCCATTGCCGGTAACCCGCTACGTAAAATGTTCCATTGAAATTGCTAGATGATCTTTTACAAGCCAAACAAGAGTTTCTGTCACTCAACGGACTTTTTGGCTCATTACAGCCAGGAGCTTATTTCACAAGCTCAGGCGCCACGGCGTCGGCCACGCAACGTGACTTTGCTTTACCGTTGATATCGGTTTGCGAATAAGCGCACACGATCTTAATCACTGAGCATTGTTCTTGCCGCAGCAGAAACGGAAGTTCACCGCAACCGGGATAATGCTGGAAGCGCAACCCTTGAACCCAACACCCACCTTTGCGGCCCTTTCGTCCACGTCTACCAGGCGAGCCTGCAAAGCAAAAACAACCTTGAAAAGCGTTCGCTCCGTTGTGCACGCGACCGTAAGCAGAGGCCCCTTGAGATTCGTAATGGCACTCCACCTCCGGATGCCTACACAAACTTGACAAAACTAACCGGCATCGCGCGGCTTGTTGTCTGCACTGCTTGCGGGCACATTTACATTTCGATCGGACCAGGAGGGAGACCCTATAGCCAGTCACACACAGCAAGGCGCATTGGCGTCTTCTATCGATGGCACTTGTGCTTGTCTGTGTGTCGCCAGTCCCATTATGGAAAGGTTTAATTTCTCGATTTATTTTCGTCGTCGCACCAAGAGGATCGTGTCGACTTACGCGACCAAGCCAAGCTCTGGTTTACTCAACATGCTCAGCAAAGAGCCTACTCGAGCACCCTCAGAACTCTCGCATTTCATCGAAGGTGTTTCTTTTGCCTGTGCACAGGCTGCATCTTTCCTTTTACGACACAGAAAAGAGTAAATTTATTTAAGAAGCAAACCATGAGATGGGTAGCGGGCAGGGGCGATGCCAGCTAGCAGCGTTACGGAGTGGATGATTTCAGTAACATTTAATGGCAGTATTAGTAAGTTTTTATTTGTGGCCAACGAAGTACTAAAATTTGTACGTTTAATATAACAAAATGTTAGTTAAAAATAGCAAAAGAGGGAAATGTCGATGTAGGCTGCCTAAAAACATGCTACGCAAGGTATCTGCACTCGACGAAGAAAACCGAACATTAACAATAACACAAACACAAAACTAGAACAATAAAAACTCAAATCTACAACATAAACTCATGAATTAGAAGAATCTCCTGTGTTGACAAAACTGGCAGCACAACCATGTCCTAACCCAGGCCTGCACAACTCAGAAATTTCGAAGGGTCAGAGTGATCGACATACAGTACATTCTCGGCGGGCCGCAAAAGTCTATTTCATTGTACAGTGGTCTGGAAAACATTCTGCAACAACAATTAATTATACCCGAAGTCAGGCTTTTGCAACATTTTCTGCAATTGAGAAAGCTCTCACGGGCCACAATAAAAGCTCTCGCGGGCCGTATGTTGTGCAGGCCTGCCCAAACTGTTCCTTCGAAACACAACCTGTCACTTTTTACGCATAAAAATCCAAGTTTTCCTGCGATCTGCGTCGTTTCATTTTGCTGACAAACTTTTGATGCACGTGTAACAGCCTATTACAGTAGCATCATAACATCGCAGGATTGGTAGATACTTTGTCAGCGCAATGGCCAGGCGAACTCTTATAAACGGCCTAAACTTGGTGCTTTAAAGCGACAGGCGTTCTTTGTTTGTTTTATGAACAAATATTTTCGTTAACACAATTTAGCAAGTTGATATTGCCACACTTCAGAAAGCAACCGATTGATTAACAGTGATCATTATGCGTCCTTAACTATTTCGATTATCCGGGTTTGCAATGTTAAACTGGATAATTTCAATTGTCAGGAAGGGACGCTTGCTTGTGAGAGTGCACATAGAGACATTTTTAGTTTTGAATATCTGGGATGCGGTAACACATGCGAATTAATCCAAAATTCGCCCAAATTTTCAGAAGCACTCAAAATAGGCCATAAGGCCAAATCAAAATATTTGCTGCTGGGCTAAACCACTTCTGAAAACGGCCAAATTTTCACAATTTGGCCGCAAAAAAGCCAAGTTCGCTGCCGTGTAACATCGCTTCTATACAGCAGAAATGAAGTAACGTCACAATCTAACGTGACAGAACAATGGACGACAAAATAGCCTCATATCGTAAACGATGGGCTTCGGAAAAGGGGCATGGGGCCCTTGCCCCTGGATTTAGAAATTTTACATTTTCCTATTAAATTTTCAGCATAAAAGGTTTGTTTTCTATTTCTTTCGAATGAGGAAAATGAAATTTCACCACTTTTCCCCCCTGAAAAAATATTTTTGGTTACCCCTGGAAAAATCCACTCATGACCCCCCGTCGTTAACAATAGATAATTCGAACATAGCGAAGAACTTATCTAGGTTTGGTTTCGATATTCCGTTTTTATAGACATACAGTAGGTCTACGTGGTCAATAAAGTTACTTCTTAGGTTTTATGTTGGGCGATCGCCCCAATAGCCCTCTGGATCCTGCCCTGCATAGCGGTACAATTGCATCACGCTCAGTAGAAGCAAAACAACCTTAGAAAATTGTCTCAAAATATGATCTAGATTTGATTTCGCGAACTTTCACGTTGGGTTGCCACTGTTAGGGTTCATAACAAACTTGAAATATTCTTAGATTGTCAAACTCCAGATTAAGCTGTTGAAAACCTTGGTTAACATTTAGTTTAAACTCAATTCTTGGAGTGCACATTCACTCTTTGGTTGTTTTTTTACACGCACTTGAAACTGCTTTCTGTTTGTATAGCAATGGAATAAGCACGAAGAAGCAGTTTTATTGGTTTAGCAAAATGGCCTTAAAATTAAGGCAGTTGTACTTCTAAGTAGCAAATGTTTCAAGCAACAATATTTATTCTTTATTTCTTCCCCTAAGTGTTGAAACGGCTGACCAGTCACAAAATTAGCCTGAACGGCTACACATCTGTCAGCTGGCCTCAACTTTCCGCGCTAATCAAGTAGCCGATTTTCAAGGATAGTGAAATAACGATGCAGCAAAACTGCAGTCCAACTTGGCTGTCTACATCACGCAACTCATGTTGGCAAAAATTCAAAGAAATTGTCATTTTTGCAAATGCCGGAAGCGGTTTTCGGCACGTATGCATACAAGTACCGTAGACTGTAAACAACCAACGTGGACAACAATCTGACTTTGAATCAGGTGAGCATTCGAAAAATGCATTGCAGTAGTTCTTTCGTGTAAACAACGACTATGATGGCATGCGTTGAAAGAAACTTTAAGTCCATTTGACATTAAGATTTCATGTACTGCATAACATCATAGTCGTTGTGTATATGATTACGAAAGCCTATTTTTTTAGTCTTTGTTTTCCAGTCGTAGACGGCAAACAGCGAAGATTCAAGTATTACGCAATTACCTGCCAAAACACAATGGGTTGATAAGTCTTGTTGGTCTGCCGCAACACCATGTCATTTACATACCGATAACTTTAATAGCGTACAGTGTGGTTTCTTTATATTTTTCTACGCACGAGTTTGTCTGATAATGGCGGCTGCCTTGCACACTTTGCTTCGAAACAAGCGAACAAGTTCTATTTATTTTGAATGAAGCTTTCTTCTTTAATGACAGTGTGCTTTACATCAGCGTTGCGAAAACTTTCACATGGCTTGATTTTGTTTGCTTTTTTATGAATATGAAATGCAGACGAAAAGTGTTCCGCAGATAAACTTCGCAAACTATGGAGAGGAATATTATTAACGAAAATACATGTGACGTGATAGACTGCAAGAAGTTTGCAGAGAAGTAAAGAAAATCTCTCCAAACGCCTGTAAAACTATATGACAATATGCTAGTTTACACACACCAACACAGAAAAATTTTGAAAAATCAACAAGTCTCATGCGAAAGTGAAAGTTCTAAAATGGTCTGCGCATAGGACCAACAGCTAACTAGATTCGAAAACCAGTTTGAAATGACTACCGGTCTTCAGGCCCAGCCGTTTTCATTTTCACCCATTAACCCGATTTTACTACGCCGTTTGGTTCACCCTACTCCCCAGTGTTTTTCAACCTGGGTCGCGACCCCGTACAGGGGGCGTGAACCATTATTGGAGGGGTCGCGAGCAGATATTTTATGCCCAGAGCTGGATTATATTTGCTTCATTCGAGTTTTAGCTGGGGTTGTTGGGTTATATTGGGTTGCTATGATGGGTGGTTGTTAAAAAAAGTTAGAAAATCACTGCTATAGAAGATGGAGTCTGTGTATATCAGCATCTATCTAGAGCAGTGGTCTTCAACTATTTTTATACAACGGCCCTTTTACGCAGTAAACTTGCTTAAAAATCGCCTCCCACCTGTCATTTTAACAGTGCCGTGGCAAGGCAGCCCCGTACCCCCCGGTCGGGGGGTGCGACTGTTCGTAGGGGCCCCACAATGTATATTGTATTAGTAAGTTAGAGCCGTCTCTCTACCCATGACTTCTACTGTTCTGCTTCTTGCCCTCAATGCAGAGCCGGTAGATTAAGCATGTAATACCATGATTCATTAATTTCGAAAAAGAATTGCGGACGTTCGGACACTATAGCAGTATTTTGTAAAGTTGTGGTTACGTGATATTAAAGATGATATTAAAGGGCCCCATCTGGAATTTTCGTGGGGGCCAACAGCCTTTCACACGACTCTGCATTTTAACATTGTCTGAAACTATTCTTTTGTTTTGAAAATAATTCAGTGCTGTTGAAATACAAACGGACAATCTAGTTGGGACAAAACAAAACGAATGCAAATGCATTTGTAGCATACATGCTATTCATTTCCAAACAAGCGCTAGTTCCAACTGATGCTAACTTTGGTTCTTATGTTTATCTGCAGACTTTTACAAAGCAGGTGGGAACCTGGTCAGCTTCAGTCTTGTGGCTTTTCACCCGGTCTTGTTCTTGTCAAGATGATTGCGGCATTCATTACGCATGTGCAGTACTTGACTGAAAAATTGCTCAGCAGCATACATCGTGGGAAATTTCAGTAGTAATAATAGCTTCATTTTTTCAAAACGCTCACTGCATTTGATCCAAAAGTCTGACCGCCCGTGTGCATGAAATGTATAGCATGGGCTTCATCGTCGCTTTGGATGTCGATGAGACGTTTATGGATAGTTGAATCGCATTCATTTATGCCAGTTAGCTGGCAGAAAGGCATTTCACTGAGGCCACCGGGATAATGTCTCTCTAGGCGGCCTGGACTTCGCCCTGTCACTTTCTACGCGATCCAACTTTGGGAGTGATGTCCACAACCGAATGATTTCTTAACAAGCCCCAAACAACAGGTGGCGAAAAAGATTTTTAGGGCTCCATAGTTTAGCCTATTAGGGGGTGGTTGGACTTACTCGCTATGTTTCCAATCGCTTCGAAAGTCATTGCGATGATTTAGTGCAGTGGTTCAAGGCCTCGAAGGTGATAGGCTACGCGAATTGGCCTACTTTCTGTTTTCTTCACAAAGAATATATTCATAGCAAGAGTTTTTACTTATCGAGTTCTGTTAATAAATTCCTGATTGTTTGTGTACTACTCGGGTTGATTTTTATAGTTGGCCATTATCATTTCCCACAGTCATTTTGTTCATGTCGCAATTGTGTCAATACTGCTTTTCCATACTTTTGATCGTATGATATTTGGTAGATACGTTTTCCTGGAACAAGGTGGTACGCGGTGACAGCACCGGACGCACAAATTGTACGCGATCAGAAAACGTTTGGGAACCACTGATTTAGTGGTCACATTGTTATGATTGTTGGGCCATTTTTAGTATCTTCAAAGAAGCTGAAGCATTTTCTTTTCAAAAAATGGGGTTTGACAGAATTGGTATTTTCCGAGCTATATCAATATTGGTCGCTTTCAAACAATATCAGTAGCCTATAATGAAACGAACTGATGCATATTACTATACTAGAAACATCCAAAATACCCTGCGTGCTGATGTATACAGGCTGGTAAATGTTAATGCTTGATGTTCCTTTTTTGACGTTGCTCATGCAAAGATTGGGTTAACCAACCTAGCAAACTACTCAGCACAACAGTTTCTCTACTCTTTTATCTTATTTTATTCTGAACATTAGACTTAAGAAAATTCTTGCAAATTCATAATCTACATCATAACGGCAATGCTTGAGCCCCAGCCAGTGACCAGGGTTTTTTAAGACATTTTACGAGTTCAAAACGGACCCATAAAATTGGTACTTCCACATTAAAATCTGGACAACCACGAAAAGTTTTAGCTAAGTTGAATTGTTGCTTCAATTAACGTCCAAAACTGATTCGCCTCACACCAAATAAAAGCAGTGCAGACAGTAACCTCGCCCACTCACCATAATCATCTCTGAAATCCCATGCAACGCAATAACCAATAATTTGACAGCTTTTATGAGATAAACAAAGGAAAATGTTAGGTACCCAGTATGGACCTGTACGGACCCGATTTCTCTGATTCTAGGGACCCGCTGATAATTTTGGCGCTTTTAGCAATCCAATTCTTTTCCACGGTGTCAAACATTTTCAGCAAGCCAAGGCTTGTCCAGATTTTATTCATTGACTTTCTTGTGTGAGTATATTAAGAAGATAATGTCACAGCAAAAACGTAAAGCTAGCCATCCAAGATTAAAGCAGTATTTTTGTAGTAAGCATAAACTAAAATTTCTTGCTGTTAGCCAGCCAGAAAGTGCAAACGCCAGCAGCAGTGAATGCAAAGGTTCTTTTGATTCTGTTGTGCAGGAAGTACAGCATTCAACTGTTAGAATCTCAAAAGTATTGTCAGTTTCAGCTAACAGTCAGTCAAAATCATCTAACAATCAGACTTTTCAATCATGGATTAAGCTGAAAGGTTTTGATGAATCCCCACAAATGCATGTGTTCACTCTGCATGCTGAATGATGTTTGCTATGCTCAAAGCATCCAGCAGTTACCACCTGCCGAAGAAAGAATGGTAATGTTTACACTTCGGAGCCTGCCAGGCCTCCAGGCCCATACTGCCTGGACAATCATCTCAACTCAGATTAACTCAGAAAAGCCAGTAGCCTGGAAAAAAAACTCAACGCATTTC
>JGI24021J15306_10000085_pt1 | contig 43293 bp, 32 predicted proteins | sample Ectturendosymbi1_FD_15306 | JGI IMG/M metagenome (IMG submission 15306)
ACTTCATTGAAATAAAAAATGGAGTTAACTGTAAACACAGTCATACCCACAATATTACAAAACTTGTTGAGCACGATCAGCTGCATGTAAAGATAGCGTAGCACTGCACGTAATTAACTTTAAACAAATCACGGACTTCTTGAAAATACAATAACTTGTCTGTGGAATTTGAACCACTAATAATGAGAAAAAATTCAAAATTGGTTTCATATTAGTCACATGCGCTTTGCCAACAAGACAGAATCCAAGCTCAGGAATGGATATTAGGGAAGGATAACGAGTCAGTCGCCTCGGGCCCTTTGTTCCGGAGATACCGTGCCCCGCTCCTGAGAACTTTGCACCATTGTTTAGTTGAAAAACGTTATGTATCACTCTAGAGCCACATTCAAAGAAGCTCTGAAGCAAGTCATGTGTTTTTCAAAATAAAGCTAAAATTACGGGAAAATGTGCCAAAGGAGGCAGCTTTCAAGTGTCCAGCTGCAAAACTTTACACTTTTTTCCATTCGTATGTAGCTTATGCTCTCGAATTCAGTTCATATATTGAAATGTGAACAAATTTAACTCTCTTATCCACGTAATCCCACATCTACTTTTCGCGATGGCTATGTTTTGGGGCCCTTTTCCAAAAGCTTTCCCCCTAAATTTTAATATCCACCCCTATGCAAATTATCCGAGTATCTGTAAGATAATGGCAGTGTCAATTCCCTCAGCACTTACAAAATAAAAAGCGTCTCGCTATTTACGTTAGATTTTGCTGCTGACTCTTCTCGTTGCAATTAAATGATTTCAAATTATTTACTGTAGGATAGGGTGGGTGCAATTAACATCAGTTGAATGTTGAAACACTGAGCTGAGCTGATGAACAGTAGGTTAGAGTCTAATATCTTGACAAGACTGATGTTTTACACGCCGGCAACGCAAAGGGAAACCATTGAAGAAAAAGTTAAGGCTCCATATAATTGTGATTGAACTGTCACAATACATGACATCACGAATAACTATCTAGAATGAATGCTATTGTAGCTTAACAGTGACTATGACGCAATGAAGAAGACTGTCAAACTGAATCACTTCTTAGCCAAAGCTTCAGCTTCAAGACATATGCAATGTATGCCACCGCCGTATTCACGCATGTGGTTTTAGAACTGCGTAAAAACAAAAATCTACGGTATTGATTTAAAGCTACGTTGACACTGGAAACAATGATAGGTTACATTTGTAACAACCATGGCTATCAAGGAGAAATTTGCGATGGTCTTGAAATGAATCTTACATAACAAATAAGTGGGATACAGCAAGCTGGTGCGCCAGAAACAGCTGCGAAAAGCGTTACATCAATTACCTGTACTTGCGGGTCATTGATTACAAAAGGTCAGATACAAGTTTGTATTCGACTAAAAGCTGAAGCAGAATAAGTTCCTTGAGGCAATTTCGTTGATTCGCACTGAAGTATTTCATTGGCTTATATTTTCAATATTTTATTAATCTGAGAACTAAGGAATTGGGGGAAATTGTCCCCGTTCTCCCTCCTGGCTACGCGCCTGGTGGCAACCGTATTCTGATTACAGGTTACAGACCTTCGTGATTGGGCGAAGTTTTTGTGCACACCGATTCGGTAATTTAAATTAACAAACACAATTATCAACAATCATGACTATTCAGTTTATATAGAAATCTGTATACTGTGTCCACAGATAGTCCAGTGATAATGTTCGTTATACTTATTTATTCCCTGACTTTATGCTGGGGAAACATTTCCAACAGCAATATAACCATGAAATTTGCACAACTACATTATTTTTATGACAAAATGTTTGGGGGGGGGCAGAAGGAATCATGTCCCCCCTGTCCAAAAGTTGGGGGGGACATGTCCCATCCATGAACTCGGTCCCTGTCTGTGTGTACAAGTTGAAATTTATTTTTATTGCTAAGAACGAGAATGTAGAATAATTTACGTGTGACCTTCGTGCACAGTTACCACTCTGGTCTTGTATAGTTGCATTTACGAATTTTCGTCGTTTGCCGTTGGCCTTCGTCAGACATTTGGCGGGTTTCGCTTAGCGCTGTTTTCCTTGCAGTGGTGTTGACAAAACTAGACGCTCTCTCGTTGCCCAGCGCTTGGTACAGATCAGTGTCGCGGATCTGCTGAGTAAAATGTTACCGATTTTAAACGGCAACGAAAGATTGTTTCAAACTTGTTTTGTGTCAATCGCCTCGGTATCAAACGAAGTGGTCGTTGCTCAACATGTATAACGTAATCGTTTGCAGACGCTTGGAACCACTGGAACTGTGTGTGGCATTGACGAAGATCACGACATCGTTGTTTCGTATGCTAGTGGGAATCGGTATGTGCATGTGGTATGCTCAGTAAACGGTTTAGCGTCGAGGATTAATCCTTTGTGTGCAGCATACTTGATTTCTAAGTCGAGGTGTAACTGCGGTTTTGCTTAGAAGTTAGTGGAAACCGCGCTAAGAAAAAACGTACTAGAACTCGCAGAGTGTGAGCCAACACTCAAAATGTTACCGCTTTCGAAGTTATTCTGCGAGCTTCGAATACAGATGAAATGTACGATCCATTTTATCAACAACTCTGTTCATAGTTTTATTTACGAGAAAGTTGTGTATTTAAGAAATATTGTTATTTGCACTAATTTAAGTCAAGTCGATAACGAAATTTAGCTGATAACCTGTTCTTGCACTGCGCTAGTTTTCTCAAGGAAAATCGGCAATTTGCAGCTGCGCTTCGATTAACCTTCAGAAGAAACTGACAAAACTTTTGTTTGTTAAGACTTCTTTTGGAGTTACAACCGCCCTGCATTTGAATTTGAGTTAAACCAAAGACAGTGGGATATTGCAAGCTTTGACTTACCCCAGTGGTTGCAACACCCTTGTTTACTATCGAAACATTTCAAATTGATGATTTTCTTTGTTGCTTGATTTTGAAGAGTCATTAAAAGAAAGGTTGATGTTGCTTATGGGGAAACTTATAAACCGACGTAGCATTAATTGGATAGAACGCAGAAAGCATGAAATGAGTGCAAAACACGCCCCATCTAGCACCGCTTGACTTTTCAGACAAAAGAGTAATTTTAGTACAGATTGATTTTCAAAACCTATGCAAACGAGTTTTGTTTCAACCGCAAGTTTCATGTAAATTAGTAAGATTTTGTAAAAGTTTCATAGATGATTTTGTCTTCTCATGCAACTCGATTTTATATGTCAGACAAAACAGCACTGTCTGGCTTTACAACATACAACATCGCATGCTGTGTATATGTCAGGGTAACCAAAGCACGGTGTGCAACATATTTCGCCATTTGCAAATCTCCGTGTTTACAGCAACGATATTTTCTTTACAGTTGGACTTTTAACCCAGCGGTTTTGACAAAGGTGCCTGGGTCAGATACCGCTCCCTCCCGAAGCTCAAACACACCGAACGAGCAACCTAAGTTCGAGGTTTGTGATTTGAAGCGCGGTTTGAGTTCTCTTTGAGGTTTATTGTGAGGAGGTGTGGAAGTGCTCCGATCGGTCATTATCTTGTGAGATCCCGAACATCGGAAGTCCGTCAGCTTTTTACGATCGAGAAACAACGTGCGGCGGAACACCATCGTTTGCGACGTTGTCGAAATATCCGCTGTAATGAGTGTACGTCAAAGCGACACTTGTCGAAATTTTCTGCGTGGTTCTTTCCAACGTCGCAATGTTCATCCTGTTTCGTCTGATGATTTATGTGTTCAAGTTCAGTTTTGTGTGGTTTGTCGAGTAACTCCCAGATGTGTCCTGACTTCAAACGCACCTTTCCCGGCTTTTGTTCCAGGTTGGAGATCTGGTTCAGGTATCATCGCATATCGATCATGTGAAAACGCTCCAGCGTGGTCATGGAGAGTGGTCAGACGCGATGCTCCCGGTATGTTGTCTGACCAGCGGTACTGCCTATATTCGTTGCAAAATGGGTTACAAACATATGTTTGTTGCGCACTGTTTCGTTGTAGCCAACTTTGTTGCGATGGAATGTGTTTTTGAAAATAACATTTCCTTATGACAGTTTACAAAGGGGGTATTTCTGAAGTAATGAAAGTCCGTTTAACGTACAGTAGAAAAAGAAGAATTTAACAATTGCTCGAAATTAACGGTCTTTGGACTGTTAAGCGCATGACGAAAATGTTAAGATTTTATGATAATTAATCGAAGGTAACCACAAAAACGTGTTTCGTAGGGTTTTACTCCGAGTTAGCTCTCGAAACGACATATTATTCTTTGCCCCTCAAACGCTCCTTTTACTTTGTTCTAACAAAAATGAATGCAATGATGTTTAATTGCTTTGGTTCTTTCAAATGTGTCCGTGTAGTTTGAAAGACGCGAAGTGACCGGGTCAGCGCGTTTACAAAACAATGACAACAATAGTTGTTCCCGCAGTCTGCCGGTGCGTGCAATTCTGGAATGTAGCTCGACCTGTCCGTAACACGCATGTTCTTAAGAAAAAGAATTAACGTGTCTTTGTGTTTCGGACAGACTCTTGGAAAGATCGGAAGAGTGCAACAAGTTTACACGGACAGTGACATCAAAGTTGAAGTGTCAGGTTTGTATCTTTACTTTGATTGGCATTTGCGAACAATCTCAGTTGTTTTTTAGGCGGTGTTCCATTTATTCGTCAGTGAATCGCTAAGTCTGGTTTAAACGGAGCATAGTAAAGTTAAGCCAAACGTAGTTCTTTGTTTGTGTTATTTTCCCAAATGCGATGTTCGGCTTTGCTGTCGTCACAGAGTTTCACACAACGCAGGTTAACTTTACAACATTCCCGAGGCGTCTTGCATGAAGTTGAAGAGAGGCGGAGATTTAAGCTCCAAATTCAAATGAAAACGATTAGTTTCACGTACTTAACAAGCATCATTCTGCGATGAAACAGCCATACACATTGCAGACTGTAGGTTAGAACAGTGAAATTAAGTTTCAAGTTCGACACCTTAACCCGACCGTCTAGCTCAGTGGTTCTCAACGGGGTGTTGCGTCACTCCGGGGCGACATTTACAATCGTCATGGATGCCGCAAATTAATACTTTTAACTAAATTTTCAAAATGTCATCAGACCTCAGAATACTACTATGGTTTTGCTACGGGGTGCCAAAAATTGATTATCTCTCCTGTGGGGTACCTTAAGCCCCAAAATTTGGGAAACACCGTCTTATTTGTGGTGTTAAGTCTTAACTGATACGTTGAAGTGGGATGTTCAGCATATTTATAAAACAGTCATTAGTCGAGGACTTGGTGACAACGTTAGGTTCCTCGGTCAGCTATGAGTTACAGCTTAAGCTAGCCTCAATCTTGGGCCGCCTACAATCGCTGCACATGGTCTGTGGATGAATATAGCCCAGGATGGTCTGTTAACATAGGGTAGGTTCCATGTCATGCAATCTTTGTTCAAACAGCTTCTCACCCACGCGCAGTGTTTTTCGGGGTGCTTTGAGAAATCGTGACGGTCTCTTAAATTTTTCTCACAAAATACAGAGTAGCACCTCGCTGCATAACCACCACCAAAATACACTAAAACCTTTGTTTATGACCACCTCGCTATTCAGATGAAACAGTTGCGGTCTCTTGAAATCTCTTAACTGTCACCAAGGCCAAACCTTTAAAAAATAACTGACCACGCGGTTCAGCACTCCACTTGACAAGGATGGGTATGTTTTGTTCTTATGATGTACAGACTGTAGTGACTAGCTGCAACGCTTCACTTTGCTGCGCCGGTCTTTACGGGGTTCTAAAAGCACTGGTAATTTGAAGCACTGTTTCGGTTCAAAGTTGTTTCCGTTTGAAAGCTTACGGAAGTCCTCATGCTCGCGGCAAAAGAATGCACCTAAGTTGCACTAACTGACAAATGGTAAAATAAATAATTATTGCTTCACGCTGCTGTGACGATGCCACTGAAAGTAATTTCAAAATATGTGAAAGTGGGAGGCAAANTGATGGACTGCCTAACGTCTTACCAAATTGTCTTTCAGGTTTAGTGACCAAGTTTTTGAATACAGTATATGTTTTTCGGAATTTCATGGTTGTTGNAAAAATCAATCCCGCTGCATCCGTGGTTTATAAGAAAGTGAATAGCAAGAATTCTACCCGTGAATGACCTTACGATGTGACGAGCGCACCTTTTCAACATTTAACGATAATTATTTTATAACAAGTTGAGCTTCAGGGGAAGGCTGCAATGCTGTTTTTATCTTAGTGGAATTGTTTAAAGAGCACAGCGGCTGTGCCTAATCAAGGTTTCGTGCGGCAACCATTATGCAACGTTTGTCGCTGGTGTAATGAATGAATTGCTTCTAACAGAAATGTTTAAAATAGAACAGATGCCAGACTCAATATCGTTCTTATAGCGAAGATGGCATAAGTTTTGCCAGAAGTAAAACTGGTAGTTGAGTGCGTCGGTGAGATGTTTGTCAAGAAATCCTCTTTGTGAATTTATTTTAGCTAGGAAGTCANTTATTGGTTTGCTTTGCAGGTACATCGTGGATCTTTAATCCTTTGCTTTTGAGTAAAGTAGATCAAGGTCAGGCAAGATCAGGAGGTGAGTTGGTTTCTTATCTTCTTTCTGGAGCTGGTGCCCTGTTATTTTTTGAAGTGTGTTGCATTGTTTTACTTCCCACATTTGTTGCGTTGTTTTGCGTGCAGAACATCTCTCTCAGCTTTTGAAAAAGCTCTTCGAGACTCAGGTTTCCGGTGACATCAACGAAGAGCTGGTGAAAGCTGCCGGCTCCGGTGATGTACAAAAGTGTGAGGAAATACTGCAGCGCTCGGACGCTAACGTATGTTTTTTGTTCTGTCGGAAGTTTGCTTGTTAGCGAACGACTTTTCTCAGCGAAAACGAAACTTTTCATTTTTGCGGAACTTTTGTTTCTGTATTTTTTGGTAATGCAAGCTTTTCATCTTAGGTTAATGGGCAGTTTGCCGGCCATACCGCTCTACAGGCAGCATGTCTTAACGGGCACAAGGATGTGGTGGATTGTTTGATACGTCGTGATGCCGACTTGGAGATTGAGGTACGACTGCGTGTTGACCACCAGCTTGTCCGACATAGTCTGGTCAAGTATGAAACGAAGTTTGGTTGGTGAGATTTTCCCCAAATAGTTGGNTCGCAAAGTGCGTTTTAACACAGAATGTTATCGCTGTAATGCATACGTACATGTGCATCTGGGCACAGCATTACTTACAGCTTTATTATTTTTGACACACCCGCTTCTACGACTTAAAATATCGTCACAAGACTGAAGTTCCAGCTCAGCGGCCCTGTTTTTTGACCAAGCGCGAAAGGACTTCTGGACATTCCTCGTTGTTCACCAGCCGCGAAAGCTATAGCCGAAGTTCGTTTAGCATTTTCGATTGAACATTTTCCCAAAATTGTCATGACTTCGCAGAAACTGCAAAAACCGCGTAGGGCTTGCTACAGTGAAGATAAATTGCACTTTTTGGCAGAAGGCTATATTTTGTTTGAAACGAAAGCAGCGCAGTATCTTGAATGTAGTGTTTCTGTGAATTTGAACTCAAGCAACTGCTAGATTTCGGGATGTGGTTGATTGCAAATTATTATTTATTGGAAGCCAAACTTGAGTAGTTCAAAGACCCGCGGCGATCCTCCGGTCAAACAGATACCAAGTGTTTTTTAAGACTGCGACGCAGACGTTGAAGTCGTGAAAACAGCTTTTAAACGCGGCTTTTCGGATTGCAATGAAACAAATTTTAGTAATGGAACCCGAGGAATCTTCCATACTTAAGACTGCTGCAAGATGCTGTTTGTTTCGTTTCATCGCAACCACTGTCAATTTCGTACAAATATCATCGAACGTTGCAGCAGCAGCAGCACGGGTTGTGGAGAGCTCGGAATCGATACGTTTCGTTCTGCTGGTTTGTAGCATTTGGAAATCGCGCGCAACGCACTTTTGCCAATCCCGGCATGTTCGTTGAAATAATAAGACACCAACTCGACGCTTGTACGATGTTTGAAATGTTAGGTGTGATTGTTTCCCTTGAGGTTGCGCGAGAAGCTTATAGGCGTAAACCTGGGACAAGTTTATCTTTTGTTGATGCTCTAGGGGCACCTTTGTGATTTCGGGAGCAGCAAGTATTTTTTTGCCGGAAGTTAATTTTGTATATCAATAAAACAGCCCAATGAGTACGGGGCAAGTTTAAAAATGAAATCTTGTTCCGAAGAGGTATTTTCCTTGTACGTGAAGAGATGCAAAATAGCCTACTTAGTTGCATGCGTTAGTTGCAAGCCTACAGTACTTAGTTGCATGCGTTAGCGAACCCGAAGCTGTATATGTTCGCTGACGCTATTGGAAAATCTGTACGAAAAGGCATTTTTGCTGCGAGAGCAGCGGCAATTCTACGCAATATTATCTGCAGTGAATAGTGTTTCAACAGAAGTCTGTAAAGCTATGAAATCGCCATCTTACAGCATTTTAATTACTTGTTGAGTGCCTTTTATCCGAAAAGCAGCGTTTATATCAAACTTTTAGGATGTGTTTCGTTAAAAGCGTTTTATACTTCTCCATGCACGTTGAAAGCACCTGCTAACTCCATCGTTTTGAAGCGTAGAACTGTTCGTTGTTTAGTCATTTTTTCGAATATCATTTAGGTTGCATCACAAAAGAATTGCGTGGACCCCATGCTTGTTTTCGCAGGACAAAGATGGAAATCGAGCAATCCATCATTCAGCTCTTGTGGACGAAGCTGGTGTGGTGGAGCTGCTTGTACGCGGAGGTATCGCTCATCGTGTTTTCAGTGTGGTGGTTAGTTATTAGGTAGTGTTTTTTGTCTATTTCTAGTGCTTCCGTTGTAACAAAACTCAACTGTTTTTATGCACTGAGTTCAAATGCTCCTCAAGAATGTTGAAACGGTTACGGATCAAAGAGTTGAATTTACGTTTTTGTTCGTAAAACCTTTTTCAGGTTGTGATGCGAACGCCAGAAACAAACGCCGACAAACGGCACTCCACATCGCGGTAATACGTGGTCACGTGTGGGTGGTTCAAACGTTGTTGGAACTTGGCTGCCATACAAGCTTGCAGGTTGGTTGATGACAGCGCTCTCAGGTGTCCGTACAAATGCAAAGCAGTGCTATAGAACTTTTAAAAACTCTCCACCTTAATTTCAGAAATAAGTGATACGCTTCTGGTTTGTTTGACTTCATGCTACTTTGCGATACCTCCTGGGAGTGCAGTGTTTGCTTCATGTGAGGTGTGTCGAACGGTCCAAAGCCTTGAACCAGTTAACAGGCTCTAATGTTCTGTTGCCGTTGATAGTTCTTTGAAAACGTTTGCGGACCTCAGCGGCACACTTGCGGGATGACGACGTGACCCACTTGTTTTTGCTTCAGATTTAAATAATTCTGTGGTCGTTGTACGTTCGTTATCCTCCTAATTTTTGTTCTGTAATCAAAAGCTGCTGCTAGTGTAAATTTCTTGGGAAGATAAAGCATTTGAAAATACTAATACAGCAACGAGTTGCCAGCAAAAATATCCACGTGCGCTGGTTTTGTGACGGAAAAGTAGATTTGAAAATAAACTGTGTTGTCTGTAACAAGCAACTTCTGTAAAAACCTGTGATGAACTTGAATTAAGCTTTTTCACGCTATTCTATAAATAGTAAAATTGTCAAACCTGCATCAAAAAAGGGGAGAAAGTATCGACCTTGAGGACGACGGTTGGTGCGCCGACTGTAAATAGCGAATTGTGAAAGGTCTTCGTAGAGCGGAAAATCAGGTTGATGTCATTTATTATAAAAACGACGCTCCGATCTCACTACAACGTAATAAGCGATTCGTGTTGGGTTGACTTTTACATTTTGGTGGAGACTTAGCCGATCTCATGTTCACGTAGGACGCCGAGGGTGACACACCTCTCCACGATGCCATTTTAAAGAAGCGCGACGACATGCTCACCTTCCTCCTGGACGCTCACGCTGACGTGACGATCACCAACAACAACGGGTTCAACGTTCTCCACCACGCCTCCTTGCGAGGAAACCCAAGGTTTGTAGTCGGCCGACGGCGGAACTACCCTGTTAGCGTGTTCGTAAAGTCAAGGATGACGTAAGATAGGATCTGCACACCGGTTAACACATGAACGCTTGTTCTTTTTGTTCAACAATAACATCCACAATAAACTTCTTGAATTCTGATTTTGCAAAGCGACTTTTGAGAAGTTCGTTTCGTTCATTAAGTTTTCTCAGCCCGTGTCAGCACTGTGCTCGTTTCACGAGCAGCACTTTTGTTGGGTATAGCTCAAATGCCGCAACCTAGAATTGCTGTTGCAATAAAACTTGACCTTTTTCATCAAAGCGCTTTCACCCGCCGTTGCTGCCAACAAGAAACAAGATATTCCGGGTGCAGAGTTTTATGGGCACCATAGAAAAATTGAGCCCAGCAAGTTGTTCCTGCGCTTCAACTGTTGAAACCAAAAACAGATTAGCAGTATGTTCGTTGAGGTCATCACTGGGAGCCTCTGCGAAAGTTTGGGCATTACTTACCTATTTTACAAGAAGCTTGGCTCCAGCATCATGTTTGCAGTTTTATAGACTAACTTTGCGTTTGAGTTGCATAACCTCTCAGAGATGGAACTGAAACTCGATCAGTGTGACATATTTTGGATGATGGATTTCGATACTTCGACTTTTTAAACACCTGTAATCCATATGTTTCCATACTTTCTCTAAAAATTTCGAAAAAGCAGTTCTGTCATGCAGGAAAAACTGACACGAATATATTTGGTGTTTCCAAGCCAACACGAGGCATAATCAATAATTTTTGCTGAGATGAAATCCGTGATTAGCTACACTACACTTACAATTACATATTTTCGACTGTAGTAAAGTGTTGACGACCTGCGTGACATTGATTGGTTTCATTCTATTAAGTGTGATTTGCTCATCCTCCCCACGATTTGGGGCGCGGCTCTCATTTTTCTTACAACAAACACGAAAGTCGCCTGTTTTTTAACACCGTCGAAAAACTAACGTTTTTATGTCGATGTTTTTTTCGCCAGAAGTTTTTTTGCTGCAAAGTTTTCAATCAGTGCAATTTCATCATTCACACGTTAAACCAGACGCATGATTTAGGCATTTTCCAGAGAACGAACTCCTGTTTGTGCGAAGTCTTAAATATAGACGGCCCACGTGGTAAGGAAGTTAGAACTTTTTCACTAGAGAAAAATTTCGCTTGAAAATTACTTTGAAACTGTATTGCACTTAAAAACAGTTTATGCTTCGCTTTTAATCACTTGCTCAGGCTCTCAAAAATAATTATTATTCTAGTAATGTGCCTGGGTGTTTTTAGAAACGATTATATTGCAGTTATCGATATTTGTCGAAGTAGCCCTCCTTGCGCATCAGCACAGAATGAAAGTCGTTGTGGCAAGTCTTGCTTTCAATTTCTAGAACTAGTTGTATGCGCTGCGAACTGACAATCACCTTCATTCGATGTTCATCAAACTAAAGTTGATCGTAACTGTAAAGCAGAGCATAGAATCTCTCTATGAAGCTCTCGCTACGCCTCATAAAGTAAAACCGCATGCTCATTCAGTCACATGTCAGCCGAAAATGAACTGTAATAGTACTCGTTACTACCGCAGAGCATAGAATCAACGTTGTAACAAGCCACCCAGCGAAACACCACGTATTTCAACGTAACAGACACCATAACCAAAGCAAGCAAATGTACACTTGGACGAACATAAGAATCCGTGAACAGTTTTCTCCACTCCGCTGTAACTCTTGCGTCAAACAGTTTTTATGCAGTGCCGGTCGCTTCAGACCTCATTACCAGATGCTTGTCCGGCCTCACCAGAAAGTGCTTGTAACTTCCGGTCTCAGAGATTGTATCTTCAGTCACAAGTTCCAGTGCTTAGTTCGTAGTTCTTAATGCCGTTGGTTATCGGAAGTTAAAGTCGTTTTCACGTTTACTGCCGTGAATTAATACCGCTTCTTCAAAGCAGATTTTTATCCATGTCGATTGTCGTTTCGGCGTTGCTTGCAAAAAACAATCTCACATGCTTTTTGAACAAAATGACTTGGAGCGTTACAGTCTTCGCTTGTTCAAACAGTGAAATTATTTTTGTAACCACGGCTGTCAGATCGGAGATTCTTGCAGAAAAAAAGTTTGAACGATGAACTCATTGCAGCATTGTCTGTGATAACCTCGCAAAAGTGGCTTCGACCGGCAAGCATCCGATTGTGGCGAAAGAACTTCAGATCTTGTCAGTTTTAAGCCGCCTTTGAATGTTGTAAAAGTTTCTTAAGGCACGCCCGTTGCCCTTTGCTCATCGTTGGCCAGCAGCGGTTCTTCCCTCACACAGAACATCGACAAATCAAAAGCTTGTTCGTCACATGCAATATGGCTGGCGTAATTTACAGAGTAAATGTTAAATGACTTGTACAAATGCGATTTCTTAATATTGTGTTTTCCTTTTTGTCAACTATAACCATCAACAACATGCTGGTGGTTTGAAACGGCGATTGACAGTTTGCAGTTTTTATGACTTATGGCTACGTTTACCAATAAGTATAGAATCGCTGAGTGTTACTTGCGTAATATCCCATAGTTATATAAAGTTATGTAACAACAGGGGATTTTGATGTATGTAAATGGAAAGTGATACTTGTAGATTTATGCTTAGCATGACTTTAATGTCTCACTGCGTATCTTTATAAACTATTAATTACAAAATTTCATCTGCACAATGCTAGCAAACATATGCAATTCCTATACGAGGAAGCTATAGCATGCTAAATATATTGGGATAGATTGGCGTGTCAGAAACAAATAGAAAACAAGAACAACGTTGAACGTATGTGTGTCGAGCAGCATGCAGCTTTTTTCAAAGTGGGTGTCAACACAACACTATCAAGAAAAACACGGTTTAAAGACTGAAATTGACTGCAAAGACAACATGCACCTAGAATTGCTTTGGGTGCAGGAAGTCCACTGTTACAAAACGTACATTTTCGCGTAACGATCATACTTTCAGTTGTGGTTGTAACGTATCGACACCTTTCAACGTTTGGAGTGGGTACGCCATGCGCGACGGCGAATGCACACCTATTGAAGTTCAACAGCAACCCTTTGATGTTAAACTTTTTCAAATTTACGTTTAAGATCAAATGTTGAGCTGTTGGAGGAGCTTCAAAAGTCGTGTTGACCTTTCACCTGAATAGTAAGAAGAGGAAAGAAAACGTGCAGGAGAAACAGCGGCCAGCAAGAGATCAATTTAGATTTTGCATCGACAGGGTTTTAATTACACGTAAAATGTCAAATGCGCTGTAAGCCATTTCTGAAATGGTTTAAAAGCGTTTTGTTTTGTCTTGACATTAAAAGTTTTGTTGAAATGTCAAACCAGGGTAGTCACTGTTGGACGAATTCTCTTATGACACTTTGCATAAACACTGATTTTGTTCAACATAGTGCGTTTGAAGTACATGTTGAAGTTTGAAAAGCTGAGAAATTAGGCTTCTAAGAAAGTCATTTATAACAATGGAAGGTTTCAGCGGTGAAGAACAGACCAGACAGAAGAAAGCGTAGGAGTTTGAAAGAAAAGGAAAACGACGAAAGAAAAGGAAAATGAGTGTGAAGAAAGGGGAGCTGAGTTTAAAGGGATAGAGTAAGAGATTTAAAGAAGGAAGACATTAGGTACAACAAGAAAAAAGACCAGCAAGGGTGACGGAAAGATGAAAATAATGAATTAAGGGGAAAAGCTGATGGAAAAAAAGCGATGTAGTAAGGACTAGGTCAAGAGAAGAGAATAAGGAGGAACATGGTGATTGGTGATGAGCAAAAGGATGAATAGATCAGCTAGAAAGCAAAGGGACGTGTAACAGCTGGATTTAAGGTTCCAATATGCTTGTTTTAAAACTATTAATGTTCAAAGGTAGGTTTTCGAATTCGAACTTCTGAAGAGTTGGTATAAATGTGTATGGGCCGAAATAAGGCTAAAGTGTCCAGCACCAGATGGCGTCAGCAAACGCGTGATGTTAAAGATAAGGGCTCTCTACGACGGAAAAGTTCAATTTTTCTCGGAATGTTTCATTGGTTTGATTTAAACGAGAATTTTTATTTTTTGCGACTTCACTGGGCGATTGCAACTGCTGTTTCATTCATGCGGTTTAATATTTCAAGTTAACGAACTGAAAAAAAAAAACGGTAGAAGAGATCTGAAATGAAGCTGAAAAGAGAGAAGATAGGTTTGTTCAAAGTGTGCAAAGTAAGAAAAGTTCGTGTGCAAGAGTTTCAAATCTTACAAAATACGAGGAAGCATTTAGACAGAAAAAAGAGAGCAATGAGATGAGAGTTGCGAAGTTACTAAGAAATAATTATTGCCAAACACTAAAACAGTCCAGCACCTTGGCTTTTGCTGTAGACCGATAAGTTTTGATGTTTGCCGATTTTTTAACATTTACTTTGTTTAACATTTAAAGGTTTTATTTACGGAAGTCGAAATATCCGGACACCACTTAATTTTGATTCCGTTTTAACTGTCTTCGTATCCGCATGGCCAAAAAAGTTAGTTTTAGTTTTTGAAGTTAGACCGATCTGATAAAACCGTTAAAGTAAATTACTTTGTATATCTAGTTTACAGACAATTATTCGAGTTTTCCGGAAACTCCAGGTCATCTCCGTTCTTAAAACGTGAACGCGATCGTTCTACGATTAATTACCCGATCTGGGTGCACCTCGGAGATTCTACACACTTGCAATGTTGAAACCTCTAACATTACATGAGTTTATACTTTATGGGCATTTCTTGTTGAAGCCCCTGCATACATTAAACTTCTGGGCATGATTATACGTTCTCGCAGTCCTGAATGCCACAAAGCAGAAATAGAGAAAGATCGTCTCAGATAAAGAAAAGAGTTTCACGAGAAAATAATAAACGCGGGAAGGTTAAGGAAAAAAGAACTTTAAGTTGAGAGAGCGTAAGGAAGAAAATCTGCAAGAGAAGAGTAGTTAAGAAAAGAAAGTGAAACTGATAGAAAAGACAGACTAGCTAGATTGTTCACAGTGCTAAATATAGCGAGGTAAGGAAGAAAAAGCGGCAAAGAAAAGCCGGTAAAGAGAGTAGTGGCATTTGTTCCTCAGTCCCTGTATACTCACACCTTTCCTCACGTTGCAATGTTGAGCTTCGCACGTTCATATTGATGCTGTTGCGTGTTGCTACCTGTGCAACTTACATGAATTCGACTCATCCGTATACACATTTGGGTTGTTTTTTTTGAATTTTTTCAGGAATCACGGTGTTTATGAACGAAAATGAAAGATGGCCATGAACCAACGTGCGGCAAAATTTTATGTGTACAACTTTTCGTGGCACTGAAACTACCAAAATTTACTTAAAAGCAGCATCATGCACAATAATAAAAAAATTGTGGGTTATGACGTTTTGGCTCGTTTTACTGTGCTGCTGTTTTAATTAAGTGGTGTAGAAGTAGAACCTTTCAGAAATCAGTGCAATGAAATATCAATCAAATTTCGAAAGCGACAAAAAAATTGTGGAAAAATGGAAGGAGAAGGGTAAAAAGACATTTTATTTTGTCTTCGTGTTTCCGACTAATATTGACTTTTTAATTTTAAAGAGCGCAATTCTTGCGAAAAGAACAGAAAGGAAGGGTGTAAAAGTAAAAGTTACAGATAGAAATAGATAGAAGTTGGAAACGAGTAATCAAATACAGTGAAAGCAGCTTTCAGAAGAAGATAAAAGCAAGAGAATGGGACAAGCAGAAAAAGAAAACTTCAACAATGAGCATTACATGATTCTCTCTAATAAACAAGATCCCTAGAAAAATATCTATGGAAGTCTTTTACGAAAACTCACCCTTCTGAAACGATTACTAGATAAAGGTTAAGTAGTCCCAAGGTTGTGTTAAACGTTCACAGATCTGTCGCAATGAAAATTTACCGCAGAGTGTTGTATAAGTTGCAGATCAATGTATACGAGACAGGATCTTAAAGGGTCAGTTCATGGTGGAGTAAAAAGGTAAATGATTACAACGAACTGATTTGGATAGTCGCATATGCAAGTCTGTAAGCTGATACATCTCTTGCCATACCTGAAAACCACAAGAATCATAAACAAAATTTAAGCTTGTTCCAAAATATTCTTCTAGAAACTTGACCGTCGCCGTGGACGAAAGTTAATTTTCAGCGAATTAGTAGAAACTGAAGAATTGTTCCGTTTAAAATAAAGGCATGAATGATTTATTAAGCCAACGAAACAATTTTGCAGTGTTTCCAATTCTTGCTTATTAATCGATATTCATTACCCTAAAGAATAAGCAGTTATTTCCAATCGTTGTTATTCAATCATTTTACTGTGGTCTGCAATTGGTGGAATACATAATAGCAAAACAAATAAGACCTTAGAATTTTACGTGCTTAACAGATTAGTTGAAACATCAATTCACCTCCTAAATTATCAAATTTTTTTTTGTTATTTTTCATCCAAACGTTGTTAGTCACAAAGTTGAGGAAAGTGTGGTTACTAAAATTAATGAAGGTTTGAAATAACTGCAAATGATTTTTACCAGTGGTGTTAATGTGACAACCTATTTTACAAGTTTTTCAATTTGTTAACCTTTTTCTTGCTTATGGTTCAGCTACGGAGCGCAACAATAGATCTGCATTGATATATCTACATATTGGCTGGCTTTGATCAACTACAGCGAAGTGCGGAGTCGAACCCACTGCTTAGGCCTTGTGTAAGAAACATCACTAAGCCCGTAATACGAGGCTGTTACGAACTGGACGAAAACTACATCGAGGCAAACTTTCCTTAGTTTCGGCGGTTAACTCCTGTACGTACCTGTGGTAGTGCAGCTGGCTGGCCGCTGAATGAGATGAAGAAAGCAGTTAGGAAAGAATAGGTGGTAGTTGTAATGCTACGCCAAAGTAAATGAAGGTCAAAAAGCAGAAGGTTACCAAAGTGCAAGAGAGAAAAGTCCAAGAAGTTGACCTTGCGTACAACTCGTCCTGGAAGAAAAGGCGGGAAAAAGTAACGCAAAGAATGATTAAAACAAGAGTAAAGTGTTAGGAAAAGGAAAGTACCAGAAGCTAAGTCAGTGAAGGTGGTCACACATTGTAGGGCTCCAGAAACAGAAACGTCAAATATATTTTGAAGTTTTCGAAGGTAACGTTGACATCCCTACCACAACTTCTTTATTTAGTGATACCTTACTAATCTGCGCAAGCGAAGGCACAAAGTCGCTACTTAACTTTACACCGACCTCTTCCAGGTCAAACAACATAAGCGCATTGTAGGGATTGATGCTTGTGACGCTGGACGACAGCTGGTTGAAGGGGACCAAACCTGATGCAGTGCGATTGGTTTGGTGCCACATCCCAGCCCGTCGTCCAGTGCTTTTCGGTTTTACTGTCCTCACTGCAGCTGTCGGACGCCGTCGGCTGTGTAGATGTTGGTGCCGCGTTTCTACACATACTTCTTTACATTCCATAGTGCCTGCCCGCCAGTTTCAGACGACAACATCATTGTCGCCACTCGGCGTGCACCTTATATCAAACTATGTATATGTAAAGAAGTAAGTGAATTGCCGCGGCATAGTGTACGGCGGTGCACTCGCGTAGTAGCGCTGTACTGTGCTCACTCCTGTTGCCCTGCCAATAACGCATCGAAACTGCGCTACTTCAGTCTTCGTTTCAAATGCTAGTCAAAGGCGGTCGGTTGATTCTTTTTGCTGCCATCTGGTTTAAGTGTTGCTAGAGATACGTGTCCCTCTTGGGACGAAGCGAAGCCACACGTAGATCTTTGTACTTAAATGAAACACTGCCTCCATACTTCGGCAACTTCTGAATAGTTTTATGTGTCGCTAGGCCTGTGCGTTCGCGGGCTGGCACTGATGCGAAATTCTGTCACTGACTGTATTGACTGAGTTTGTCAGAAATGCAACGCTGTTTGATGCTGCTCATCTAAAACTCCGTTCGACATTTTCGTGGTTATGTCATGTCGAGCTACAAAAGTTGATCACCATACATCTGCATCGTCCGACTCTTTTTGCATAGTATTTCATTTTAACGTTTTGGTGGCGCCCAACATAGTAAGAGTTATGAAGAAGGTTGCGCAGTTGCAGTATATTGTCGTAGACTACAAAGTGACGCCCTTGCCATTGCTTGCCGTGAGCTGTTTTGAACTGATGACTGAACCTAATATCTGATTAGTTTACACAGAGCTCTACCAATTGCTTGTGAGGAAACTCTTCGGTATGCTTGTTCTTGGATGTCATTGATGAACTTACATTGACACTCTGAAATGAAAGAAAACTCACAGATCATGAGATGCAAGTGAAGCCAGCTTTAAATTAGGTTAATTAGGTCAAACGCGGCATACTTTTCATGGTGAAGTTGTCATGAGCATGTCGTTGCGCACGCGTCACAAGTATTAAAGATATTTTTTGCAAAAGTTAATTGTTCAGATGGTATTATGTAAAAAATTCTAAAGAAATAAATCCAGTGTCACCTCGTCTCTTGCCTCTAACAAAAAAAAAGCATTTATCGGTACACCTCTCTGTCAAAATAGAAGGGATTGATTTCTGAGAGCTTGCTGTTTCGGATTATTTCAATTAAAGAATCCTGTATAATTGTGGTCATGTGTCATCCTTGGAAAAACATCGTTTCAGCAACTGTTGTTGAAGTCTGTTGTCCCTCAGTTCTTTGTAATATCACACAGTAATTCTGAATAAGACCTTTTTTGGTCTACTTTAACGTGCTGCTGTGGGCTACTGTTACTCATTTCAATTCCGAATTAATTTGTTAACAAAAGTATCCTTTGTGAAGTCAAACAGTAAACGTTTAACATTTTGGTTGTTTCATTTATGCCGCAGGTACACCTTTAAGCATTATACACCACACGGTATTATCCAAGTAACTGCGTATCTTTGTTTTGCGAGCTACCCGTTGAGTTAGCGTTGATTAAGGTCTGGTTTCTCTCTCTTGCATTTGACGTTTGTTTATCAAAGTATTTGAAACTTGATCTATCCAGTACCTGATCATTTTTGCGCAACTTCACAAACAGCAGTCTCACTAATTGTGTATGTCCACGTCATGCACTGCTACGGCTTCTCGTCGAGTTACAACTCACCCTCGCCCCACTTTATCTCACCTTGCAGCATTTTTTAGTTCGTTGAAACGTATGATTGGCGTGGTTCCCCAAAACCGATTGGAATGCGCTCGTACAGTCCACGTTCAATCACTCTCTGAAAGTTCCACTTGCTCGTCATGTCACTGTTTCGCAATCACCTTCACTGCGTGTGCTTAAAGAGCTATCAAACTCGTGCTATTCCTGGAAGATGCGGCGCGAAATGAAGCGACTGTCGCCTGTCCAGTCGCACATTTTATACTCGACATCTATCAGCAGCGCTATGATGAGTACCACGCCTGTCGCAGGCGGGCGTCTTGGTGTACGCAGACAGGCTTTATCGTTTACTGAAGAGCAACTGGTACGCTTGTCAGTTATCCGAACGTCTCTCTCTCCCTTCACGCAGCTGCGTTTGCGTCTCCCTTCGCGCGCCAGCGGCCTGCTGGACCCGTAACCTTCGCGTCCTGAAGACTGTAAAGACCGCGGCGCATCTGACGCTCAGCTGTTCATCAGCGTGCCGCGCTAAAATAAGACATTGACGAAGGAGGTTGGCAGTTCCAGCATCCGATGCCGAGTTCGTAAGCTTGAAGGCGTTGACGTTTTCAAGACGTTTTTGCTGTTGCTGCAGAGGTTGTTCAAGTCGCATTTTGCTAGTTTGCGGCGTATTATCGTAGAAGTCCTCCGCTTCCTTCAGCGTTTTCCATCAAGACCGATTGCCGTTGCTGATAAATATACATGTCTTTTGCGTTAAAGAGCAGTTAACAAACATTCGTAAGCTACTTTTCTCACACCCTTCAATAACCATGTTCGAAATTCTTTTGTCCGACGGCTATGTATTTTCTCTATAAACTTTTTGTGTATTCATTCCGGTATGCCACTGCTATCGCTGGCTTCCGGAGAAATGTTTCTTGGCGCACTCGCTGCAGGTCAATGAGAAACTTAATAGCAACCCTGTGGCACAAAACGCGTTTCCTACGCTACAATAAGCCGAAATAGTAACGATATATTGCTTCCCAGTTTTTAATTGCTTTGATTATCTAGTGCTTGACTGCATTCCGGCACCCCTGCTGATACTCAATCTGACGAAAAGTGTCGCTTGCTGCCCCCTTGGTCTTACCACGTATTGCAAGTGCTTCGTATTGAAGGCTGTAACTTCTCATTGCATGGCCTTTGTTGCTGGCCAACCATTTTTCATCATGCGTGTATGAAAATGTTCCAACTTCGAACCGAAGTCGTTGTCAAGAACCTGTCTGTAATCCGGTGGTTGGGTAATTGTGAAATTATGCTCTACGCTTTTCAAAGATCTTGTACCAAATGAATCACAACTGGGCTTGGGTGTTTGCTGGGGCTATGAGAGCGCTTGCATCACCAGACGCGCCTGGTTATACGCTCAACCAAACAAGCGCGCGTTGGTGGTCGAAGTGCCAAGTGACGTATCGCTTTCCGTTTTTTGCTGTATTCCAGGTAACTTCACTCGGGTCAATGTCAAACATGAAAATCACTTCTTGTTGAAGCTGTAACGGAGAACATGAAAACAGTAACTGTTCGAGAGCACATGATTTGAAATATTAAATAAACCACTTGTGCTGTGGAACTTAGTGTTGGGTTTGTGGCGTGCTTTAACTTGTTTGCACGAAGGAAGCACCCAGTGATACTCATTGTCTCAGCGCAATTCTCTAGTGACGAATTCTTAAACCTGATCACGTGCTTCTGGTTGCGTTCAAGATTGACATCAGTGCGCATCAAAAGAGCATTAAAAAATAAAAAAATGCTATTTCGCGGCTCAAGCGCAGCGTTGCTTGCTTTTCGGTGTGGTATAGCTCATACGATGTCCATGTAACATCTGGTATGGTCAGTCACAAACGAAACCTAAAGCGAACTGTTATGGCCACAGACAGCTGTCACTACTTCTGATTGTAGTTTTGTGAGAAGCGACCTGACTCTGTCGTAATCTAATTCGTACTTTAAAAATCAAGAGCCTTTCTGGGTTGCTTATCCGAAAACTCTATTGTGGGAACGGAGGTATGCCGCTGGAATCAATGATCCATCAAGTACTGAATTTTTACATTGTACAACCATCACCGAAAATGTACGGTGCGATAGATTGTAGGACGCTTCACCAGCGTTGTCGCTCCGGCACCTTTGGTTTGTCAGCTGACAGACTTAAGTAGTGGCAATTACACCGGCAGGCAGAACTACTTTGGCAGATAACTCATGTAATGCGCAGTATGTAACTTATCTCCGCTAAGCATATTCGCTATTAGTTGGCGCGAAGGCGTAAAGGTTGCGACTCTTGGGCTGATGTACGATCTCAGTACAAGAAATCTTATCGACATGTCAAAGCTGAGGTCTTTGTGAGAGACACAGGAGCTTTCCCACACTACCACGGCTCGAAAGTTTGACCCAGTTGCCTCAAATATCTGCCAGTTTTACGGCTGCGCTGGTTTTAAATTGCTTATACGGACTGCTGGCGTTACAAAATTTTTAATCACATTGCATTTGCGTGTTTCTGGTACCCTGTTGATGAAATGGAGTGTTAAATAAAATAATTAGTGTTAAAAGAACCCCTATGAAAATGTTTGAACCACAAGAGACGCGAAATACATAAAGACCGCGTTGGATTGTTTGCCATGTTCGCAATAACATTGCCTCATCAATGGTCGTTGTGGTATTAGTATCTTTCGAAGTAAGTAGATGTTGTCCCGTACTTAGTTTTGTGTTTTCGCTGAGTCTACGTATCCGATTTTGCTTCAGTAACCCATGATACGAGCTGCACTTCTCCTGAGGAGTAGCTATTTTTATAGGAGTTCATTACACACTACCCATTTCGTCGACAGGTTACCCGAAATATACAAATGCAGTGTGATTACCTAACGCAGCAAATTTGAATAAAATATCTCATCAACTGCCTTGGTAACACTTTTTTCAATTGTTAAGTGATTTTATGGGCACTTTTTATGTTTGCTTTGCAGTACTGTAATACCGCTAAATATCAACAATTGTAATACATCCTCACGAAATGCGTGGCGATCAAAAACGCCCGTCCAGATTTGTTGTAGTTGGATACCACGTGTGACCAGCAGTGTGACCGTATGGACTGCATTGTGCTGACAAAGTTCAGAAACAGGTTTCGAAATTGTGACCAAAATTTTCATTTTATTATGGTTTATATCATCCGTTCTGTAACGTACAGGGAAAGTTGTTTTTTTGACTGAGCTTGATCGTACTAAATTTGTTTTGTGCAAAACGCGCTTCAGCCATGTCGTCGCTCACGGTTTAATGCCGTGAAAACCAAGAAATTTATTTTCAGTTACGCGTTGAAAAAGGCTATCACAGTGGGGAATGCTTAAGTAACGAGATAGATTTGTTCGTCATTATCCATCGGTGCGCCTTTTGGCACTCACTGCAGAGTCGACGTAATGCCTGTGCCATTGTCATGGGAATTGTTCGAAACATCCTTGACTATATGTCTACAATAGAGTACGAGGCGGTTTCGCCTTTTAGTAATTTTTTTTTGTTAGGGTTGACACATTGAAAATTATCCAAACAAAGTGTGATCAACCGCAGTCTAGAAGTGGACTTGGTTTTCTTAGGTTTGTGCGCGCCACTTGTTTCCTTAAAAGTAATGTTTTTACTCAGAAAAGGTTTTAAAGCAGGTACAAAGTTGTTTGAAAAACGGTGATAGTTCGACCATGTTTTCAGCCAAGAGTTGGCTCAGACGCAAACGATTCTCGACAGGCTCTCATGGGCTGATCAGGATTGCCCAACTCGCATCAAACGGTGTCCTTTTTAGGGAAATACCGTTCGTAATTTTTGCCGGTTCTTGCCATTTGATGTATGGATTTTTTTGTTTGTTGCGAAGGCAAACCTGAACGCTTTTAATCGGGTGGTTGTATTGTTCTGCTTCTAATGCAGCTTACAGAGTTATGAAACTTCATATTCGTACTGTTGTGTGTTAGCTACTGGTATCTGTTAGCATGCAGAAAATAATCATGCAAAATCAATTGTTGATACCATCTTGAAGCAAAATGTAAGCGACCACGTGGAGCCGTTTGAGGCAGTCACATAATACAGGCCGCATCACTGGTCGCATAAACACTTTCGCCGACTTTTGGCGCCCGCTACTATATGACTTTTTGTGTGAACCATTTGTGATCCTACAGTCACATTCCGATCGATTAGCCTTAGGCAGCGTCGCCATGTTTCGCATATTGTGGGTCCAGCGTTGCTTGCAAACGCATTCACGATGTCACGCAATGAAGCGCTGACCTGGCTGTGGGTGGGCATTTGGGGCAGTTGACACTTGAGACTAATTTACGCTTTCGTGAGAAGTGAAATTTCATCGCTGTTATGGATAATTAATAACTGGAGAAAATACGGCATCCTGGCAATACTTGGCTCGCTGACAATGTAGCAAGAAATAAATCACTTTTATGATCTTTGCTCAAAGTTTCGTGCCAGTGCATGTCTGTTCTGCATGCTGCTTGTAACCTTTCTCAGTTCTTATGATGTATCTAAAAGAGGAATTTACTGTTAGTGGTTTTCAGACACCTGTTTCCTGATCAGCATGGTGTTGTAATGTGCTTTGTGCATTCATCGTTGTAAAAGGTCGTAATTGATATTTCTTATTGCCATGAACTGCTGGTATATTGATTGCCATAATCACGACAGTCGGATTATTGTAAGTCTTAGGAGTGTGTATTAATCTGTAATCGTATACCTTAAAAAATACCTTGCGCATGGTTGCAAGAGTCAAGCAACATGAATACACGTTGTGTTTGTTCTAAAGTGACCTGTTCGAAACTAAGTAATACACTCAGTAACAATCGCCATGCTGCAAAAACCTGCCTGATTTCCCCGACATCAACCGGCTCGGTACATCCTTTTCGTTTCTCATAGAGAGAGCCTGTCCATTTTTAGGTCAATACCCTTTTTAGATTAGAAGCAAGGTTTCGTTTTGTAAGTTACTGATGATAATCAGGTAGTTGGCTATTAAGAAAGTAGAAATATGTAGCTTGCTCGCAAGTTTCTCAGTTTGAAAAGAAATGAAAACTTACCCTTCGCTGTGTGTTACTGTACTCAAAGAGAACGAAAGCTCCCCTCTATATACTCAAAGACCACATGTTCGTGTGCTTCGCATTGGTTTTTAACCGCCACGCATACCTGCAGATCTTCACTCAGCGTTACAAACTTTTCCTAATCGCCGCTGGTGTTCAACTGAAGCAAAACCGTTCATTGCGCGAACGAAATCCAAATTGCAATGACACTGAAACATTAAATATTTTACTTTCATGGTGGTGAGCCCGATATTCGCGAGCTGTATAAAAACCACCACGTCAGAATAAACGTTTTTTGTTCAGAGTGTGAATGAAACTGAAACGTTTTAGGAGACCTCATTGACACGCGCGGAAAGTTTTTCATATACAGTAATCACTTTAAGTTATCTTAAGTACTACTCAATGCACAATGTCGTGTGTTGCGCTGTAACGTTTTGCGTAGCGGTGATGTTATCTCTCCCTGCAAAAGTTTTTACGGGAACTTAAGCAACAAAAGCTGTCTTTCTTTGTCGTTATTCGAAAGTGTTGCAGCTCAATAGTGCGGCATAATTCACCCCTGCAGGGTTCTGACAAATACGGATGCTACGATCCCTAGTGTTGTGAAGGTTGGAGAAAACAAGCCAGCTTGCATTGTATTTTGCATGAATTAAGTACAGAAGCTGGGCGAGCAGTATTGGGTTTTTATCTATGAAAGTAGTCACATTTGATTTTTACGTGGTCGTAGGATAGGCGACCGAAGTTCATACATCGTCAAACATTCTGCCGCAGTCAAGTGAAAGACGACCTGACGAGAAGTGCGAAAAGTGGTTAATTTTGATTTGGCGGAACCAAGGATTGGATATTAGCTTTCTGTAAAGGTCCCATTCGCAACCTTGTTATTCCTGCTTATTCATTTGTCCCTCGTTTGTTAAACTCCTCTCAGACGCGATGGAAGCTGCAACAGTGACGCGTGTGGTCTATACTGTATCGTTAAACGCTTCTAAATTGTTCTGTATAAGGAGCTACTGTCCCTGCACTTTACACTCCTGGTCTGTTCGCATGCATACCCTGCTCTCATTGAACATCTCTAACCTTATTATAGACCGATCTCGGCCCAAATTCTCCAATATAGCGCTTTCGAAAACTTCAACGCACACCGTCCACCAAATGAATAGCCGTCTGGTGGATATGCTGAGCTTTATGTCTTCAGAGAAGTTGTGAGCCCCAGGGCTACACGTTTTTTTCTCAGGCAGTCTTGGCGTGTAACCTTTGGCTGCGTTGAAGTCTGTTGGATTAGTTTTGATGTTTAGTCACTGAGATTATCGCGTTGTTAAATCCGAAGCGGAGTTTGGTAGTGATGTTAGATTCACATAGCGGATAATTAGTTCGAAGGCTGGTCAATCGACTCGGTTTCTGTGTTTTCATGTCTGTCCTCATCGATGTGATCTATGATTTCTTTAATAACACACGTTTTCTTTCTAACAAAAGGCAGAAGTTTCCATTGAAATTCGTAAACGCCACGGGTGTCCCAGGTAGATTTGCTTGTGCATTAGTTTCCAGGCGTTCTAAGAAAAGGCAGCGGTTGGTTAACTTTTGAGTCCCACTTGAAGATGGGACAACGAACAACAACGTCCCACTTCAAGATGGGAATGGGACAACAACTTCCACGTTTTTAACTTTATTGCTACATTGTGCTAATCCCGGACTTCGAGAACGTGTTTGCTGCTTCGCTGTTATTATAAAGGATTGGTTGTCACGCGCCCAAGAAGCTGGAAGTAAAAAGTGTGGTTAGTGTTTTGGTGTCTTTGCCGCATCGGTCGGTGCTTACGAACACATAACGCATACGTTGATATGCTTTCAAGAACCTTGCAACAGCCATGTTTGTAACTCAACTTGATATATTGTATCTACAATCAAACTCTTGTAAGAAATATTAACGCAAGCAACAAATAACTTAAATGTCCTATGTGATTCATTGGGATCCGTGGTTGTTGCATTGCTGTTTCTTATACGACTTTGCATAGCTTCTTAGTTTTATTTCTGATCGAAAATGAAACTTCTTTTGGTGCATGATATTTCTCTTGACAAATAAAAAAACTTAACTNTTTCGTTTTGACAGTGAAACTGTTTCTTGTGTGTTACTTTTCTTTATCTTTATGTCACAAAGTTTTCGTGCCAGTTTGCAGTTACGTGTGTCTGCTTACAAATAAAAAGACAAAAAAATGATTTCCAAAAAAGTGATTCATCATGATCAGCTAGCAATGATTTTGTCCAATTAGCGGTTCAGCCATTCATGTAAAATATAACCTCGACACATGTTAGTATATAGTTCAACAGATGACAGATATTGATGATGACGATGGTGATATCTATCATATACATCTAGTATAAAGACACTCCTAGAGAAAAATGCTTAAACAAGTTTTTTTGGCGAGTGTGATGATGAAAAGGTAAATGGGATTCAAATATTTATTACAATAAATTGGTAAAAGTGAACTTGACGGGACACTCCACATATGCACATACAGTAGACATAGCTTCGTGAAACGGAATGCACACAATAGTAGCAATGCTGTCTGTGGGGAGGAGAGAAATTTTTTCAAATATTTTTAATTAGTCCATTGCAACGCAGCCAAACAGAGAAGACAGCAAAGCGCAGCGCTGCAGAAATACATTCACAAGTACACAGTTAAAACAAGAATTAAGTACCTTTCGAATCTAAAGACATAAATAAGCCTTTCCAAGTTATTTGTGAGACTGAGATTTTGACGTTGCACGCTTACTCCGCTAATTGCAAGTTGTGCTGCGATTATGGTGTGACGTCATGAATTGATAATGCAGTTCGTATCGCGTGCGCTACGTCGTGCTGGCGTTTTATCGTTCTTTTTTACCTGCTTGTCTCTGAAAATCCGGGAGTTGTGGTTTCGGTTTTCAGACTTCAGACGAATGTCGCGAATTCCTGCACTCTTGAGAAACTGACCGTTTAATTTTGCGTCGCTGAGCCATGAATCACGCACACGCTCATTTAATTGCTTGCGTAACGGACTCGGGAAACCACGAACGCTTTTCTCGTTTGATTTAGCAGCGTGCGGTTGAGACGTCCAATTTAGCTTCGACAAACTTGCGTCTTTCATTATCTGTTTAAGAATGCACTCTTCACAGAACGTCCCATTGGCTGCCCAGTAACGTTACGCCTACTTTTTTGGTATGCGTACAATTGCAATATAGTGCGCTGACAAAACAAGCGAAAAATGATCTTCGCGTTTAGAGGACAGCATCGAAGATTTACCTGTGTTATGTGTTAGCCACACTTAATTTTTGCCCGTGGTCCTCCAAGGCCGCCTGTCTATCACAGTGGCCTCGGGCTCCCTCTCTAGGAGGAGGCCTTGCCTCGGGTCGAGGCCTCCTAGAAAATACCGGGTCCTCTCGTGACGTGCACCATCTCTACGTGACGGAATGCCTCGTCATTCGTACGACGCTTGCGTGGGCGGCGTAAACGTTGTTCTATTTTCGCTTCGCGTCAAAATCTTGCTTCCCACAAATAGTGCTGTCTTTCCGGCTTCAAACAAGTTCCGAAACTGAACGCGTATTAATAGCGCATTGATCCCTTTATTTTTAGTTTAAAACCGGCTTTGCGACCTGCTTGTACGGTAAGCTGTATGTTGCGTCACATGCAAGAGTCGTAATTTCGCTGCTCGTGTTCTGCATTTTTTCGCGACGCGTGAATTTCTTCGTGAACGTCATTTTCCTTGCAGTAGCTGCTGTACGATACGAAGGCTGTTCGTGGTCCTTGCAGTAGCTGTACGATATAAATACCGATTGATTGCTCGTTGCAGCCATGCTGTTGCTGGGGTTTTGCAGCCCTATCGCCAACAACATTTTAACAAATACTCCAACCAACAACATTTTAACAAATAGTGAGGGTTGACAAAAAAGCAATGTGGATTGCGCAATTTGACGAACGTTTGCGGTTTTAAGCGCAGAGTTAACCAAAAATATTTGAGCACTCAGGCGTGCACAGGTTTCTTGACCTTAACGTGAACAAAGTTTGTGCTCTTATGCAAACGAAAATTACCTTTAGTTGGAACATTTCAATGGTTACATTTTCTAAATTTCATTGTTGGCGATACACCTAAAAGCACAGGTCAAAAAGTGTGTAGGAACTGACAGAGTTCAAAACGCAGATAAAAGTTTGGATTCAGCTGCACTGAAACTAGGTTCTGAGCTATCGATGTTCTATTACGCACATGGCGTGTCTTTGCTGATCTAGAGATCGCACGTTGAAGAAAGGCAATTTTTCAAGAGAAAAAAATGTACTTCGTTACATCGCGTCTACTTCCATTTGTGCAAACATCGGGACTCTCGAACGTCACGAAGAACACACAACTTTTCAGTAATGCCGTTAGTCTCTGATCGTTGTCATGTGCTGTGGGTGTATGGACTGCATTCATGCGATCGGACATTTTCAAACGTAGTGATGCAAACCTTTCACATGTGAACTTCTTCGCATTTTATTACGTTCACAGCCGTTTGTCAATGTGGATAATGAAAAAGGTTGGCATATACTTTTTTAAATCTCGGTGTATCGTATAAGCCGTAGAAGGTATTCACATTAAATTTGAGACGACGGGTATTTTTTAATTCACGCAAACAGTTGCTGCAGCAGAAAGAAGAGGCTCCTTCGAAAGAGCAGTTACGACAATGCCAACCAGGAGAGCAAACTAGAGTGACCTACTATAATGTTTACTTGCAGAGCATTGTATAGTTGCCTTGTAACCAAGTTGTTTTAAGCCATGTCAATTATGTTATGGTGTGCTAACTGCAAAACGCTTTCTAACCATTGTTTAGCCAAGCCTTGTTTTATGTTCAGTAGGCACGCCAAACAAAAAATGGCTTTTGTCGTTGGCCCTGTATACCATCACACAGAATTCGCAGGTACAGGGGAATGAACCCTGCTGCACTTAAAGGTTGAGCACACGCGTGGCAAATGTGTGAGGTTCGTCAATTTGCTTCCTGGATCTTATTTATTTTGGAAATATCATAACAACACACTTTGCACGTTTAGCGATGCCAACTTTAGGAAATTCTATTGTATGCTTTAAGGTGTTTTCTCAATAAAATAACATTGGCAATTTTATCTACGAGGTATGCACAATGTTGACAAAAATGTATAGAAACTGATCTCATTAAAAATAATTTTATTTAGCTACTTATTTATTGCACCACTGTAGGGAGATCAGTAAATTATCTCGTTGAAATGAAAGCAGAGAAAATCACAGCTACCAGTTTAACATTTCATAGAAGCACTTTTTCAAACTGCCTTTTATTTTCGCCTTGTGCTCCAGTTGCGACATCGAGCCTGTATTTTGTCACATATGTCCGTTTGGTTGAGAGTTTTGCGCAATTAAACACGTGACTAGAAACTTTTTGTATACTGCTTGTGTATAAATCGCGTTCTCCTTGAAGCTGTTTCGACCACGGCTTTGATAAACGGGGTTAATACCGCAGGGAACACGAAACGAACATGAATGCATTCACTTATGTTCATCTTCCGAACAGCAGTTGTAGCTTCGAGCAGGTGACAATTTGATATGACGGGTGGTGCACAAGACTCAGCTGATCATTTTATAAGTTGCTCAACAACGTATAATCGTCCGCGTGTTTGATATCAAAAGTAAATGCTTTTCTTCCTTGCAGCGCCATGTGCATTTTGCTGAACAAGTTGACTCGTCCGTGGATTGTCGACGAAAAAAAAGATGACGGCTATACCGCACTTCATCTTGCCGCTCTCAACAATCATCTGGAAGTAGCGGAACTTCTCGTGAAAAGGGTTTGTTTGACAAATTTTGTCTACGATGAACTCGAGACAGACACTCATTCTTACAGACTGCATCGCCGTATGATTCAATAAAGTCATAGGAAATGATCGGAACAAAAATAATACTGTGAGGATGACAAACAGAATTAGTTGGACAGTTGTGTAGCCAGATGTTTTGTGAGGTTAACCAAACATTGAAAAAAACAATATCATATTAAAACCCAGGCGATGACAAAGCCTTTTTACTCAGAGCCTTGCAATCCCTTCAACAGTCAAAATACAATGCTTTGCACTCTTGTACTTTAGTATTATACATTATACAATACGCATTTAACCATAATTTTTTATTTTCCTGCAACGCATTTCTAATGAAGTCGCACGCATCGACTGTCTAATTATTTGGACGAGACCGGAGTTTCGTAACGAAGAGCTACATGCGTTGAACACCCTTTACCGTTCCACGGACCGGATGTGAGGTGGATGACAAACAGTGCTTTTCAAAGAGGTCGTAGATTGGTTGACCGTTTACCCGCTGCTTCAGAGATTCACAGTCTTTTTGTTCTACGCTTCTGCTAGGATCTGTAGTATTAAGGTTGAGTAGCTGGGCTGGATGCTGACCTGATGACCTGCTCTAATCGTTCCTTCAAAGACGTTCCCTCTCGTTCACGTACTAAAGAAGAAGTTATACCAATTGTCTTGTATTTCCCAGCCCAGACTTTGCTACTTTAAATAAACTTTGCAATAGGGTTGCTGCGAGAGTGTACACGGTAGTTCTTCCGTATTAACCAATCGTGTCAAGTTTATTATCAATCAGACATTTTGTATCATACAAATACTCAAGTAAGTGAATAAGTTGTGTATCGCCACTTTCATTAAATTCTGGTCTGGAGGCAATACTTGGTAGATGTCGGGGACACGGAATTATCATTAGAGAGGGTTTTAAGTAAAAAATCGTAATGCCTTGAGCTGTCAGCAATGTGGAATTTCTCCTCAAGTCAATCTACTGCGTGCTTAGTAAGTTCAAGGACATCAACTACATCTTTGAGGATCTTTATTTCCCTGTCAGTGACTGCGATAAGAGGATCCAACCCCGACATGAGCCATTTTGATAACGTTTCTGCACTTTTATTAACTTTTGAATTTTATTATTAAAAAGCAAGCTAAATCCTCTTTACGTGGAGGCCTAAATTGTGACTTTTTCCTATTCTCGTTTTACCCATCTTTACCAAACCGCCAATGAAACTCATTCTTAAATTGATTCTTTGTGTGGTGTGCGCCCCACGTCGGGAATTACTGGTCTGTACTCTCTAGATCGGTGTTTCACAACTATGTTGGGCACGGAACACTTTTATCATTACTCTAGTGATATTTGGAGTATGCAAACTGGTGATAGTGATAATAACTTACATAGTGAATTTCTTGCGGAACAATCTTCCGTGAAACACGAATAGAAAATCACGGTTGTAGAGAATATAGCACATAAAATGTGAATTAAAGTTGTAAGCTCTGAGTTGAATCAATTGTCGTTGTTATCACTGTAATATAACTCCGTGGTGATAGGCCGCCAGTAGCTCAGAACAAGGGAATTAAAAGTTGATCAGAAACCATAAAAACGTAAAAGCGCAGTTGTAGCATTATTCCTTTATCATTGGGCAAACCGACAAATGTTTATCGCAGTGGTTCCCAAACTGGGGGTAAATTACCCCCCGGGAGTAATATGAGATTCTTCGGGGGGTAACGCAAAACCAAAACCACACTGTTGTTCTGTGTTATGAGCGATCGCTGCAAAATAAATTTTCGACCTGAAATGCGAAAAAATTTATTGAGGGTAATAAGACATAATCGATGCCTTGATTTGGGTAACGGCTCGAACAAGTTAGGGAACCATTGGTTTATTGGGATATCGGATAGCTGAAAGTGCCTCTGCTAACCGGTTATTAATCGATATCCGCATAGTCCAACCTAACTACGAGTAAGATAAAAGTTCTCCAGCAATTTGCAGTTAAATTGGTAAAGGTGTAAAAGCTGTCTTGTGAAAGTGTCAAGTGGTTGAATTCTAGTGGTGAACAAACCGCACAATTTGTCGAACGCGATTTTAATTGTCTATTTGAATGGTAACAAAAGTTCGTGTGTTTCTTATTTTGGGCTCTTTCGTCCCATTAACGGTTGGTTATATGAAAGTGCCGGGAGAAAACGCATGTATGATGAGCAAGATACATTTTTTAAACGTGCAGTACGTTCCTTGGTTTGACTGCTGTGCCAGTGTATCTCTTGACATTGCTACATCTCTGGGCCGCTTGACATGCATCGTCACGCTGGGCTTTTGTTCCAGGGGCATGCCAACCTCGATATTCAGAATGTCAACCAACAGACACCTCTGCATCTTGCTGTGGAAAGACAGCATACTCAGATTGTTCGGGTGAAGATTTATTTTTATGTGTGTTTTTCTTTCTAGAAGCTACTAGTTTATTTTCATCACACGAACTGACACGCATGGCTGTGGTAATAAGTGAGAACGAACTTACTACAAATGCCATTAATTAACTCATTGCTGGCAGTGAAGTTACGCCAAGTAAATGAAGTATGTATTTGTATGAAAAACATGCATATTTTTGTACAAATTCCACGCATGTTTTCTTGGCTTTGTATGAAGTACGTCGTAGACGAAAACCTCTCAATCGGAAGTCGTGTCTAGTTGCTGGTTGCAGGCCAAGAATGCACCGAAATTCTGTTCCGGCAAGAAATAACGATTTATTTCCGATTTCCTAGTTGATTCCAGCAAACGCTAAAATTGTTGCTATTTCGTTGCTTGATCAGATCATGTTTGGTAGTGGAAGGTAATTGTTTTGCAGGGTGTATTTTACAACTAAGCAAGATTATAACTGTATTAGACCAACTAGTGAAACTTAATAAAGAGAAAAGACTCCATACAGAATTCAAAATACGCTGTACAAAATGCCTTGCGCTCCAAATCTTACACTTGAAAGTGAAAATGCTATGGGCTGAAATCTTTCAAAAACAAATTCAAACAAAATATCATCTGTAAAACAAGGGTTGAAATAATTCCGATTCCAGCCGGATTTTCTTGTCTACCACCAATTCCGACTCCAGGCGGAAATGAAAATCTTGATTCCTGCACATCCTGTTTTGCAAGCCTAACTCCAAGCAATCGGTTTTGGCTTTAGGGGGAAAAGATCTGGTAGCCATTTTCTCACGAAATGCAGCAGGGTTGTTTTCCATACAAGTGGTTTGAAAACTCCATTAAAATTTGTTTTAGCTGTTAGTTCGTGAGGGGGCCTGCGTCAATATGACTGACAAGGATGGAGACAGTCCTTTGCACGAAGCCCTACGTCACCACACTTTATGGCAGCTGCGAACCCTGCAAGACAAGGAGGATGTGACGATTGGCAAGGTTAATTTCTTTTTTCGTTGGTAGTCTTACGACGGTTGTTATAGATGACATTTTATGCTGCAACACATTTAATGCTTCGTGTCACGAGCTGACGTACGTCAGTCATGACTTGTCCAGTAATTTTTTCTAGTGGAGAACTGCGGTGTATCAATCGTTGCTTTTAAAGGATGTGTACAAGATCTCCCAAGACTATTGTCGAAAGCGAACAATTTACGTCCGACAAATATCAAAATTTATCGAACCGTTTTACCCAAACAAACCTGCCAATTTGCGTGATTTGTGCACCAGTATGTAACATGTCATTCTTTGGTCATGAAAGATTTTTACTCTGACATGCAGGAGTTGCTGGGCAAACGGTTGTTTTCATTCAGAAGTCATAATCATTCACATTCTTTTTGTTACTCGTTAAAGATTGCCATGCATGCCACAAAAACGAGCTTTAAAAATTGAACCTGCAGATACGGAAGTAGCATTACTATTCTTCTGGTTTAAGGGTTGTTACAGATACCAACGCTGGTAATGCACAAGGTCATGTTGGCACGTATGCTGTTGTCAATGTTAACTTTGATTTGTAACAAGCTGCATGTTTCTGTGTTCGCTTCTTTTCTAAAGCAGAGTCCATTGTGATGATGATTGATGACGATTCCTTTGCCAAGCATACTGCGGAAACAAACTAAAAACCTAGAAGACTTAGGATGAGAAAAACTAGCGAATGCTGTTATTAAAACGTCAGTGTTTAGGTTTTTTAAGGTTAACTTCAAATATTTTGACCAATTCAGTTTCTTTGCGTTCGTAAGCAAAGTCTCTGTTTCAGGACATCCGGTTCCTCACCTGCTTCTGCTTTGCAAGTTTTCTCCTTTGCCGTGTTAATTGCGCGTCTTCCTCTTTTGTGAGCACCTTGAACGGAGCGGTTGGCCGCGACTTTTGTTTAGCCTCAATTTCGAACCTATTCGTTTCTGGTCACGTGATGTACCAGATGTCGCGACTCATCTAAAATGCACGTTGCTTCCAAGCGCCTGTTATGAATCGATGCGGAAGATACAAGCCGAGCAGGCTGCAGAATAGCTGGTTGCAACGTTTAGGTTTAGCACGAATGCAGAGATGCTTGTTTGAAGATTGTTGTTTCTTTACTGTCTTGGTCAGTGCCATGCCGAGTTCGGACATTGCCACCAATATGATCTTGTGAAGAGTGCAGTAGTAGCAGATCATTTCGCGTGTCGGGTTCTGAGTTTTTGCTGTTAATTTAAGAAAGAAAGAAATGAAACATGCGAACCAGGCTGTTGAATGGCTAAGTTGCTCCGGTTTCGACTGCGTATCTCGACCTTTGAGAAAGAATCAACTTGTGGATTTGTTGCTATGACGCGATTCGAACCTAGAGACGAAGAGCATTGTCTTGTGTTGCGCGGTTTGCAGTTGTTTTCAAGCGCAAGACAGTCCCCGTTGATTTCGTTCTTTCACAGCCTTCTGCTAAATCTAGATTAAAGGTACAGCTACGTAACAGTGTTGCTGAGAATGGGATTCATTATACTTGCAGTGGAGACTCTGCATGCTTTCGCTCGTTGGTTGGCTGCCTCTGCGGATGAGGTGACTTCGACCACGTTGATTGCATTATTTTTATCATTTTTTTTAACTACGCGGGTAGTGAATAGTTAAAGACTCCTGCAGTTGCTACTTTACCGTGTATTTGATTTCATCAATAAATCTGATCTCACCTGAGTCACCTCCTATTTGACGTTAAATCGTAACTTTTCGGTATACCTGCGTATCTTTGCACCAGTAACATCGGTGCTGAAAGAAAGTGATCGCGGAATAGCTGATCTTGGCAGGAGTTGACATCAGTGTAAAACTGCACTCACTCACTGACATGTTAACAACCTTATATACTTTAGAAATAAATTTTTATAACTTAATATAGTTCAGGTAACATAAATTCAATTGGGCACATAACTAATCAACATCCATCATCTCACAATGGAAACACACTTGCCACGTGTTAATTTGACCACCTGCGATGTCCTAAACACCAACTGTAATCTTAACCCTGGCGGTGAAGTTGCGCGTGGAGAAATTACGGTGTTGGGAAGTCTTGCATAGCATTCTACTTGGTTGAACTTAACCGACACTGTCCACATATGCTAATTTCAATTTGTTATTACTCAAAGTAGAAAATAATACGTATTTCATATGTGACGTATTGTAGGCAACATATAGGGGTACGATATCAATTGGTCATCAGCACAGTATAAATATAATCGAGGAGGTCCATTTCAAGGACTAACTGTAGGTCAAAAGGTCATCAACCCAAAATTAAATCAAACCATAAAAACGATGTCAGTTTTGAATTCCTGGCTTTAGCCCCTTTTTGAAGATATCTTATATTTTCAGATTGGACCACTACTTCAGAAGATATGGTTGTTTGAAGTTTGGGGTCCTTTTTTATCGTAATGATCAAAAATACCCCCCATATCTTGGAAACCGATCATCCGATCGTTGAAAACTTTCAGATTTGAGGTTTGCCGGTCAAAATCAACATGTATACCAAATTTCATTAAATTCTGAAAGGGTGGGATTTAGCCCATTGGGTGATTTGGTATGGAATGACCCAGCCCTAACCGTTAGATATTATTCTATCCTTTAAAAATACTCATTATTTTTACATTTTATTTATTATCAAACAGTAATTTTTTGCCAAGATTTAGAAAGATTGTCAAAAACTGTGACCAGCTACATATGTCTCACTAAGTACATGTAATGTGCTGCAATGAATATATTAATAAAATTTGAAGATGTGGTTTATACTTACTTTTAAAAGATTTCTTATTTTTAGAGAAATACCACACATTGTTTTTGAATTTTGATAAGATGTATTTCAGATTTAAAATTCATGTCTACAAGCATAGTAATTCTTAAAGTTAACACAAAAATTAGATATTGTAATTTTACTATAATGCAATATAAAAAGGTGTAAAACATCAAAATAATGTTATATAAAACCAACAGTGTTATAGGAAGTGTATTTATAGTACGATAAAAAATGAAATATGGGAATATAAAACATAAGAAACATAAGTTTGAATATTGAAAACATAAATGTGTTAAATGTTGAAAAGATTAAAATGTATTACATTTTATATTAAAAAATATAATTGCAGAAGCTGGCCATTCGCTGGGTCCTGACAGAGCAATGCGGCTCTCACTGAAAAAAGTTTGCCCACCCTTGGGCTAAACACTTTTGTTTGACTCTGTTGTAATTCAAACGGTTTATGAGCTTAGGCCTTTTGCATTTTATTTCAAGTTGCATATCTTTTCAAGAACTATCGTAAAATAGTTTTTTTCTGCTTTCTGAAAAGAGTTTACAAAGACCAAAATAGGTAGCAACCAACAAATAAGTTCTTCGGGCCAGCATGTGTTTTACTTATTCCTTTACCAAAGGGAGTTTGAAAGTGACTTAGTTCGGTTAAAGAAAAAGCACTAAATCAGCTGCTGTGTAGTGCGGGCTTTTATTTTGTGGACTACACTGATACTGCAGTTGGTTTGCCGCATTGAATATCTTCACTTATGCAGGTGTTGATGGGGATCGGTGGCCAGGGAGCAGACCGACACAGCAGCGCATCCATTGCGCAGTTTCTCGCCGCTAATGGGGCCGACCTTAACATGAAGAACAAAGATGGTCACAATCCTCTCGATCTCTGCCCTGATCCTAACCTGTGCAAAGCTTTGATCAAAGCCAGCAACGAATCGTAGGTGGAACGAGGATCGCAAAACACTTTTACGCGTTGCTTAGTAGGGCACGATATCACGTTTTAGTCAACTTCTCACTTGCATCGATTGCTCCTAATAAGAGTGGTAGGTTTCGGCGGTGTATGCGATTAGTTCGAAGGCCTAATTCAACCTGAAATGTTTATGCAGTTACTCGTCTTAAATTTTTGTTTTCTTGTTATTATGTTATCATTTCTTGAAAATCTTACTGTTTGCTCCATTATTGGTTACCCGTAAGTCATCCCAATGCAGACGTTTGGAAGAGTATCAGTGAAAGTTGTTTGCAGGGTTGATCACTGTACAGCAGACCACTGTGAAAGATTTTGTGAAGGAGTGTTCCTGTCGTAAAACCTGTGTATTTTAAGTCTATTACATGAACAAACAAACAAAGATCTACGGGAAAATGTGTCTTTATGAAGCCTCTTCCCCATTTAAGCTTGAGTTTGTTTTTGTTTGTTTACGTTGGCGCTGTATCGTCTTTTAAACCTACTTAACTCACCTGAGAATTTCTGACACCGACCAACCACCAAACATTGCTCATTATATGCCCGCGGCAACACGTGCGCTGTTGCGCGATGGTTGGAGCGGTTGGAGCATCTTTTTAATCCACAGTTTTAAGGTGTTATCTTCGTAGAAATCATCCAAAGACGAGCAGCAGCTCTCCCACAGAGCCGACCGCACTGCCCCATTCCTCGCGACCATCATATCCCCTCCCGAGCTCTCAACCGACTGAGGAGAGCTTAGTTTCGGGGAGGTGAAGAGTTTGTGATTTGGCGCTGGTGGTTATCACCCTGCTTAGCTTTGCAAGCGTCCAGAATTGCAACACCGCAGTTGTCTAACATTTGTATTCCTTGTTTCTGTAAAAATAGACAAAGCCAACCTTCCTTACATGTGTTATTTGCGTAAAAATTAATGCGCGCATGTGTTGCTGTACATATGACGAAGTGCTTAGCTGTTCCATCACCGTTGTCTCCCGCCCCCATAGTCTTACAACAGTTGTCAGTTAACTGTTCTCTTACGTTTGTGCCAAACAGTGGAAGAAGCTCATCCAACACCAACGAAAACATATCTTCCGACAATGATGCCGCTTGCTCCTTGCATTCCTCCGGCGATGTTATCAACGATGCTTCTGACTGTGCATTGCACAATATTCACGGGTTTGGAGATTGCATTTTGTTTACCTTGCGAAGTAGCGTTTTCATCGCGGTATTTGCTTGATATCCATGTATTCCACCGTACGTGCCGTAATCCTGAGAAGTGGTTCTTCTTTTTACTAGTACGAACCGCTTTTTAAGAGATGCCCAGTAAGCCGTGGAAAACTGGCGTTCATGTCAACAAATAAATTTCGGACATTTTCTAAAAAAGGGTATTATTTACCTTATTGTGTCTGCTTTTCAAAGTGTGTTTGAATTCTGTTTGGAGGATTTGTCAAGTCAGGTTGGAAATGTAACTGGGATCGACATCGCTCGCCCTAAACCGTTTCAGTTCAACTGAAATAAGCTTCATGCAAAAACTAACGTTGAACGAGAGGTTGCGGATAGGCGCCGATGGCTCATCCGGTTAAATCGCAAAAGTGTCAAGAATCGAATGAAGACGTGATTTACTCATTGAATATATGAAGCAGAGCCGACGAGCTTCAGAACCCGATCCCAAAGCGATGACTTCAGCATCATTTCGGAAATTCATTGTATTTGAAGTTCGTCCAGGAATGCGCCAGAAGCGTTTGCAATGTTTGACCGAAGCAAACCCTGTTTTTTCAGCAGCTCCCCAGCTCAGATGAACAACGCGAAAAAAAACAGCAATCAAGTCGGGAACGCCGCGTCGACGTCCGGCGCATCAGACGCGCATCGCGTAAACAAACCCAGCAGCGAGAACGAAGAATGCATGGTGAGACATCACGCAGCGGGAGGAAACCATGTTGCTTGCATTCGCAACACGCTAGGACTTCGAGAAATGAGCACTTTTGCGGCCAGGTCGTTGGGCTGTTAGTACTCTTCGCACGTTCGTGAAATGTAATCGCACAACCTTGATCGATCGTTGGTTTCAGCAATTTCTCGAACTTGTGAGTCGCCCGCATCGCCACGTCGCTTCAAGTTTCTAGTCAGTGAAAAGTGTGTTGTGCACTGATCGAGGCCTCTCAACACGTTTTATAAGAACGCAGGCTTTAGTAAGAAACATGTCCTCTGTTCATGCGCGTTCCGTCGCAGTTTTTCACAGTTCGCCGTCCAAGTCAGTTCGCTTAGTCAATTTTGTTGTCAACTTTGCTTCAGGAGTCTAGGGCAAGCAATTGCCATATTGTTTCCGAGATACTGTTTCAATGAGGGGCGGGTGCGACACTCTGGGATACGCAAAGACCAAACAAAAATCACGACCTTTCCTACTGCAGAGTGTATCCAGCTCAAATCCACTTTCGTTCATGTGGGCTTTCGTGGTCACCTCCAGCAAGCTGCATTGCGGTGATAGGTGCCTGACCGCTTCAGAAAAGAAAAATCAATGCCGCAGCATCTCGTGAATTCCACTTTCTTCTGTGAATGGTGGCGCTGCTTTAGGTCTGTCGCCAACAATGCTTTATTTGCTGTGTGCGTCGAATATCACACTACGATCTCAACAATGCGACCACGAACTGCGGCGATCTCACACACTATTAGTCGACTTTGTGTCCACGCGCTGCATCGCTCCATTCATCGCCAGTTCGCACACGTCGCCCTCGTCCTGGTCCGAGTCTTTGAGCTGCCTTTTTTTTCATTACGTGTCAATTTGCTTTTCATTCGTTTTTTGCTTATTTTTCCCGCTGCACAATGCTGCCCTCAACTCAGACAAAGTCTTTTTGGTTTAAAATATTTGCTTCAAAGCACTATGAAATTACAATTATAAGAAAATTGTCACAAGTTAACGAAAACGAACATTTGCCGTGGAGAACCCAAGCTTTATCAAATCTTGCGAGTTGCTTGTAGGTAATGGATTGTTTGCTAAAATTTTTGGTCAGTGATGCTTGCCATTATTTACTTAGTCTGGAGGTTCTCGCTGGGGTTCGCATAAAATGGCAGTTTTTTTCTTACGTTGGCGAGTTATGCATCATCAAATGCGATGTTGCTTTGATATGCAACACTACAGTAAAGCGAATAGTTGAAGAGTGGGCTGGTACCGTTGCGCGTGCGACGCATGCGAACTGGTCGCTCGATTGACCAAACGAGCGCGTTAGATTCTGCAGCATAATAATGCGGTAACATCATCGTTCCTTCATCACCATTGATCGCAGTTCTGACAGGTTTTGACCTTGCAGGTTTGTTCGGACGCAGTTCGCGACACAATCCTGGCTCCGTGCTGCCACGCAGTGGCTTGCACCAGCTGCAGCGCTCGGTTGAAGAAGTGCTTGCTATGCAGGGAAACTATCACCGATAGAAGGAAGGCAAGTAGCATTTTCCATGTTTTTAGTGAGATCCATTTATTGAAAGAGTAACACGAACTGCATGTACGCCATTCCGATTAAACCTGGAGTGTTATGGAGCGAGAACTGTTTGCTTTGCAGTACTTGTGATGCAATTCGACTCTAATATAAACTCAGAGGTTGATTTCCGCTTCTGACTTCTGTATTTAGTTTTGCTTTGACACCCGAAGTCACTTGTTTTCGACCGTAACAGTTTGTTGATAGAAATTGCACTAAATCTTAATTTAAATAAATCGAAAAACCATTTCCTAAGAGAAAAGAGAATTCTAACTGTAAGGCTTTCTTATGTTTTTACGACGTTGCTGTGAGAGGCACGGGAAGAACTCGATTCCTGCTGATGTGATACGATTGCGTTAGACCCGTAGTCAGTTGTTAAATGCACAAGACGACAAGTCAATCACCGTCCAACTGTTATATTCACTGTTTCACTCTGAACATACTGTATAGCCCGGTGAAGACTGCTGTGCAGCAATCTTTACTTGTTTACATCTTTTGTTATATTCACGTCGAACAACAGTGAAGAATTGTTTCCGGGTCATGTGTTGCAGGTCGAAGAATGTGTGGTTTGTTCCGAAAAAGACGCCTCAGTCGTTTTCAGGCCATGTGGCCACATCTGTGCCTGCGAAGGTACAGTACTTCACCTTGCGTTTATTCGTGTGGCCTTTAATGCGTGGCTGTACTGTTCTTTGTTTCTGCAAAGCGCAAGGGAGCGTTTTATGTAAGCATATAACATATCAGCTTTTGTGGCAACGATTCAATTTTACTCGAATGCTTTTTGATCAAGATGCTACCAATACCAACCACTACCTGCTACCAATTTGTGCTTTTTAACATTTTTTTACAACTCGGCACCTAAAGCTTCATTTCGAAATGAGAGATACACTGTCCGTCTCATTTACAAATCATTGAAAATGGTTTGCTTTTATTAAACTTTAACTTGGAGGGATGTGCCACTGTCCTCATCACAAGCGACTCCAACCGTTTCGTTGCGTTTTGCGCAGAGTGTGCTCGGTTGATGAAGAAGTGCATGGATTGCCGGGAACAGATCGAGTCTCGGACTGCTTTTGAAAGCTGCAGGAGTTTGAAAGGACAACGACCGCAACGCGGAACACCGGTGAGAAAAAGAACTTCTTGTGAAAGTATTTCAGCTCATCGCGCGTCGCTTGGAAGGGACACCAAGGCATCTCCAACCCCGCATTTGCGTCTTTTTATATTAAGCCGTCGTTTCCAATCGTGACAGAAAGTAGTAATTTTCAAAATTTCTTCCTTTTCGTATGTTTGGCTCGTGGCAATTCTATTTCATATGTTCGAAATGTTTGTTTGCAAACAGAACAGCGGTGCATGATTTGTTTCAGTTGTCGGAAATGACGCAAAATTGGTTGACACAAAGTCCAACGACCACGGACAATGCAGCGGGCTCATCTGCGTTCCAGAATTACAACAGACGCCACAACATGGCTAATCACTTGTCCAAGGACAGTCGCAACAGTGAGGCTGAGGTTCGAAAACTCCAGCAGCAACTGCAAGACATCAAAGAACAGGTTTGTGTAAAAAGATGCTGCTGTCTTTGTAGCTGAGCTCGTTTAATGCGAGAGGATGGTTACGAGTGTCAACGAGTCCATTCCACATTTTTCGCCTTGATTTCGGAAACCCAGTCATTTTCAGTTGTGTGTTTAATTTGGAAGAATGGAATGTCTTATGGTGCGGGCAAGGTCATCTTTCCAGCTCCTACCAATTAGTCATTAAATGTTTCATCGTAAAAATCGACATGGCGTTTGCCATCGTCAGTTGTTGAACAGGGGTCAGGAGCACGTTGTGAAATCGAATGCAGCGCAGTTTGTTGGGTACTTGTCCACCCGAAAGTGCAACTCTTTGAACGAAGAAAGTGTTCCTACATTCTATCTTGTTTTATTGCGCCCAGGAGTTGCCGTGCTGAGCCCTGCACGGCGTAGAATTACCTGATGCAATGAAACAAACAGAAGTTTGCATCTGGCAACTCCTGGCTCGTCCTCAGTGTAGATTGGCCTTTACACCTTAAGGCAGCGAGAGTGCCGCTATTAAAAGCTGCAGGATCAACCGTTTGTTTTCTTGTGGACGTTTTGGCGTCTTCTCAACAAGACCTTCAACATGCACTTCATTGGTTTTCTGCTGCGTGCGACCGAGACGGAATAAAAGCACTAAAAAGACCAAGGAATTGTGACTCTCCAGAAAAACAAGCCAGCGTATGCTGCAAGTTAGCGGTAATACATTGCAGCAGGTCGAGAAGTTCATGTACTTTGGGGTGGTATACACGAGTTGCGGAAGGTGGCACAAGGAGATGGATACACGGATTGGTAAAGCAAACGCGTGGTCTTCATCGCTCTGTGGTCACAAACCGTGAGTTTCAAACGCTGCAAAGCTGTCAGTTTTGAAACCGGTCTTTGTCCCGATCATCACCAATGCCATGAATCTTGGGTTATGACCGAAAGAATACGACCTCAATTGCAAGCGGCAGAGATGGAATTTTTCCGATGAGTCCACGGTGTGACACCTCGTGACAAAGTGCGCAGCTGTGAAATTCGTAAATCCCTGAATGTCGAACCACTTTTCCGAATCGAGAGATGCCAGCTGCGTTAGTTCGGCCATGTGTCCAGAATATCCCAAGGAAAACTTGGCGAAGCAAGCCCTGCTGGCTAAACTCACGGTAGAGCG
>JGI24021J15306_10000088_pt1 | contig 42922 bp, 25 predicted proteins | sample Ectturendosymbi1_FD_15306 | JGI IMG/M metagenome (IMG submission 15306)
TGGCGATTCTAGAATTAAAAAAGTGTCTGGGGCCACTGCGGGGAGAAGGAAAAAGTAGGGAGCCAACATAAATGTCTATCTTGCATGAAGATTTTTCGTTGTTTTGAAGATTACATTGCTATGATTAACCCATTCAAACCCAACATAGGCTCGTGAATATCGTTAAATATGAACTATAGCATTATTATTCACTAGACGCACTTAAACGCCAATCACACACATGTACTGCTATGTCGAGTAATAAGGACCTGATGCACGTTCGAGGACACCAGAAGTCAACATATACTAATTATGAAACTTCCACAGCACTGCGCATGTAAAACGAAACACCATTTTCAGTACAAGTTGTGCCGACCCCACATGAACGAAAACAGCTCCACGAAATTGAACACAATTCACATGAAAGCGAAATCGTTCAAATCACGAATTCCATCTTGACACAGAGACAAGAAGGCTGTTGATAGCCAGCAGTTGACAACAGCGAGGTTTCAGCACCAGTTGGACCTAGAAAGTAGCATAGCAGCGCCGCAGACAGGTGTGCATCGGCGTTTAGTACGTGTACCTGATAGCAAGATGTAACAGCAGGCGTAAAACTTATTTTTCAGAACATTCCCAACAAAGTCGTTCATTTCAATATTCACATTGAGTTTTCCTCTGACTGATCCTGAAAAGCCGACTTTTCAACCATGCGTTGATTTATGACTGTCTTGTCATAACCTTGTATATCTCGGAGCGAGTCATAAATACCACAGAAAAAGACTGAAAACGGGATCCTAAAAGGGATCACTGAAAGTTACTGGACCTTTATGCGAAAACGCTTCGTGAAAAAGAGTGTACAACGAAATTAAAAAACATCACACTTATGTAAATGTTGCAGTCGAAATTAAGGAAGCTTACTCCTTTGCCACCCTTTCAGTGCACCTGCCCATCATTGCATTGATTCAATCCTTTGTTACAGTTGCTATTTCAAAAGAGTAACTGGACAAATGTGATGCATGTCACATTTCATGTTTTTCTAATATTTTCCTTTCTCCAAAACCAAGGTTTACATACGTTTTACGCAATGAGTGATTTGTAGTCGACGATAAATGAAAACCATTTGTGGACTGCTAAAAACATTTTAGGCTATGGGCGGTTTTAATAAATTTACTAATTAACACAAAAACGCTTAGAAATTGATCGTATTGATGCAGGGTGCATGATGAGCCGGCGCTACAGCACATTGCACAACCAACCTGCTTGTGCTGTATTCAGACAATATCGCCCTTTTTGACTATTTCTTTGCTTACGTCCTTTCACTGAGGATGAACATGAGCCATGATTCGAGTTCCATCCGCCAATTGGAGACATGGCTTTCCATTTTACGCATTTTGCCGATGCGACCACGCCACACGCCTTCGCATTGTATTTTATTTCCAATAACTTTATGTTTATGTTCAAAGGTTTTGCTAAACAAGGTTTTAGGACACACAAAAATGACCGCCAAAATTACACGTAAACTGACTGTGAATTTCAAACCGGAAGCTAGTGCTCTCCACCTAAATATACGTAAAGTGGGCAGCTGGGGCTGCAAATTTTTAATTAGATTTTCTTCAATTGGTAACTTTATTTTTTGTGGGTTTTAGTTTATTTTATTTTATTTATACTTCATGCGCTTCGCAGAGCTGATCATGCCTACATCGTAGGCGAAATATATACTCTGTAAGATCTTAAAGTGTCTGATTCTTTGCTGAGAAAGGATCTCTTTCCATAGACAGTGTAAACATACGAAAATTACTATTGCTACTAATATTCAAGGAGTATATCAAAAACAAACAGGAACTGAGGTTGATGCTGCCTTTGGTGCCACTGCGTGCACTTGGCATAATCGTTTAAGATCATCAACGTTATTTAAAAGAAAACTGTAACGATAGTTTCTCCGGAAGGAATCGATAGGTTTTCGCAGACATTACCAAACAGAATAAGTTCAACCACAAATGTAACTCTGACGCCTTGGCGCTTCAGTTAAGTCTTCCCGAATTTAAGTTAAGCTTCCGATTTTATGAGAAAATGCATAAGGTTAGGGTAACAACTGCAATAACGTTTATATGTTTTGATGCACTCTTGGTGTGATTGTTCAGCCATCCTAAGAGATCTTGGCTGGAGGCGTGTCTAAATTAAGCTAACCAGACTTCCCCGCAAAATGTCGCTAAAACGTAACAGGTTGTAACAACGTTCATGCGTAATGGCCGTGGTATTCAGCTTAACTTGCCTGATAAGAAAATTTGACATCAAGACTTCCTAAAAATCCTGCATATATTGTGCTTTGGCACTGATCAGCTTCTCATCAATTGGATTGTTTTTGCAGCTAAAAGTGTTCGCGAGATAACTGCAGGGATATTTTGTTAATTTTTTCTTTAACAGTGAACGCAGCTTCATACTGACTTGGGCGTTTTCAACACACGCATTGTTGCTTCGTTAGAGTTAGAGCAGGGGTTCCCAGCCTGGGCTACGTAGCCTACATGTACCCCTGGGGCACATTAGCTAATCTGAAGGGGTACATTTAAGGTTAGCAATAGAAGGGAAAAATATATTCACATATCATTTACTTCCAAATATTCACATACAGTATATATGTCAGTGAAAATTATTTTCAAAAATCGTTATATGCTTATTGTTAAATATCTTTAAATTTGAGACATAAAAAAAGAGTCTAACTTTGTAGTTTTCAAATTCTAAAATTTCTATTAAAATTCAGTGGAGTTTTGTTGTCTTACTTACTTAGCCTTTTTATCATAAAAAACTTTTAGTGGTGGATGCTTATCCATCGAAATGATGAAGGGGTACATGGTCAGAGAGCGGTTGGGAACCCCGGTTAGAGGCTTGCTCAAGATAAGCACATTTTCGTTCCATCACTACGGCTGCACCCATGTGCACGATTCCTCGCTGAAAGACTCGCTTCATGGTGTTGTTGAAATGCAATCGTTCCCAACTTTTTCAAAATGGCGCCTCCTTTGTAGTGACCATAATTTTTATTCGCCTTCTGTCGACTATCAACGCTTGCAACATAACACGCAGACAGGACCGTGATCTTGCACATTACCATAAATTGATAGCCTGATTATTTGTGCACTAACATCTTTTTGCGATGATATAATTAAACAGATCAGTAAAAACCCATTCAGACGCCGTCCAAGGAACAGGTGGCGTAACAACATCTCCGACCTTGCTTGATCCCGCCTTGGTGTGTAGCCAGAAGAGCTATCTCAGATTGCTGTTGACCGTGAGGTATTTCGAGTCCTCCTGTATGGCTGCTGCTTCCGCGACCCTCGCCAGAAGAAAAGCGAGGATGAAAAGGAACGAATAAACACCCTCAGCATAAAAAGAAAATCAAACTTTTTGCCCGTTTTTTGCTCACCTCTCCAAAAGCCGATTCTGCTTCTTAATGGAGGTGATCTTTCCTACATTGGGAATTTCTAGTGCAGTTTGTGAAATGCTGACAACAGCATATCAGCCATAAATCTAAATTTGCGAACGACGTTTGAGATTATTTTTTCGCTGTTTTCAAAAACGAATGTTAAAGTGACTTAGAAAAACATGCTTGAATTCATATTTGTAGATTAAATTCACTGCATTTCGATTTTAAATTTTTAAATATCAATGAAAAGGTTTGGAAATGAATAAAATGAATAAAAACGACTATTGACGACAGGTGAACTTATTTAGAGACCAAACCTTTATCCGGCGAGTTTAATCGATTCAAAATCTGCCACAAAACTAAGGAATGTTTGATAAATAGATTACATTTGATGCAATAGTTTATTATGATAAAGGCCCATCAAAAACGCTTCTTCCACTTCGAATGTATGAAACAAACCGTCGAGGTTTTGTTTATATTTTTTTTCCTCGGAGATTTCGAATTAATTTGCTATGCAGTATAGGTTGTGGCCAATTAATGCATTCTCCTTTTGCAATGTTTTAACTTGATTAGTATAGCATCTGCATCGATAAAATTATGCAACAAAGGTAATGCGTACCGAAATTCCGCTTTATTGCAAGAATACAAAACCACCTATTTTGACAAAATCTGATGCGCTTTGTATATGGATGGAAATTTTACTGCGGGTTCAAAAGCGCATTCGGGAAATTTAAAGTTGACTTGGTTTGAGGAAAGACAAAGCAGAGAAAGTTATGGCAGAGCATTTGTGGTTTGGTATATTTTGCAAATCTTTGCCGCAACAGTATCGATTTTATTTTTCAAGCCCGGATCGTACTTTGCTTTTAGCCAAGATATGGACCAACGGATCTGAGATAACTATGTTAGCTTAGTTCCAAGGAAAATACAAGATTACAGTCTTATTTGGGTTAGCTCTATGATGTCATCTATCCTATGTGTGAATTGTGTAAATGCGGCAGACCTATACTTTTAAATTCAAACCTCAAATATTTTTTACAAGAATTAACAGTATTTCGTGAATCTTCCAGAGAATATCGAATTCGGCGTAAGTTGGCCAAAAAAAGAGAAGAAAACACTGAGAATCGTTTTTTTTTGCTGCAAACAAGGTGTATAATGACGACAGCGCATATTGTTTGTGAGAATTCGTCCCTGAAATGAGACTTTCTTTCAAAGATCTGCAGCAGGAGTCGGGCAACCTACGGCACGTGTGCCACACTTGGCACGCCAAGCAATTTCCAATGGCACGCAGGAGCTCCAAGTTTTCCATATCACTTTTGTTATGATTTACACAGAAGATATATTGATCTTGAGTTGTATAAAAAAACGCATGTTGTTGGCACAGTGAATGTTTTGAAACCTCGAGTCAGCACACAGTTAGCAAAAGGTTGCTGACCCCTAATCTGCAGCCAATTTCTTGCAATATTTACAACGTTTCTGTGCCAAGGTTATTGCAAACGCACAAACCACTCGTGCAAGCTTTCTTTGCTTATGGTAAAGAAATGATTGTAAAGTTTAAGGAAATCAGCTCCTTGTGAAACTGAAAGGCAAAACTTCTGAGTTTTTCACTTTATTACCAGTGTGAGAAAAAAAGACAGAAAATGAGAGAAAAACCTGGTTACGTAAATATGGGGAGCAAAACCTGGTAATTCGGTGTAATAGACACGCATAAACACTCTTCGGGAAATAACAACCTTACAAGTTTGCTGTGGTAACAATATGCTAAAACAAACGTTCATCATTCCGTGAAACACGGGCCAGGAAAACAGTTAATAGATTTCTATCGTGTGACACTTCGCAACAAAGTGCACAGCTGTAAAATTCGCAAAGCCCTGGATGTCGAGACACTTCAATACATCGAGATATCCCAGCTACGCTGGTTCGGCCATGTGTCCAGATTGTCCCAGGAAAGATTGGTGAGGCAAGTTTTGCTGGCTACACCAATGGGAAAGCCCAGAGGTCGTCCATAGGACCAGAGAGTGCATTAAAAAGTTGTATAGACGTTTCATTAACTAACACTTGTATCCACGAGCTACGAATTCACAAGTAGCCTTTTGACCAGACTTGGTGCAAGCTTTTGCATTTTCGTCGCTCTACATTAGGCGGAGTGGTTTGAAACTGGGGTCTTCGTAACGATAAAGCATTTCGTTTCGAAACGACTTCTAGTGTTATATTTCGTTGTTACAGTATTACTGATTGTCAAAATGGAGTTTCATCTATTACAGATTGCTAAACGGAGTTTAACGAACTTTCTTAACAACAAAATTTTTCTATTCATGTGCAGTTTCGAAAAAAACTGTTCAGTAATTTGGCATGGCTTATTCGAAGCTACGTTGTTGTTGAAAAATTGTATCACGTTAACATTACACTTGACTTAAACACAGCAACACTTTGAACAGCTTATTACAGGTAAATCAACGAACATTTTTTATAAATACAGCAGTTTGATTTTGGCTATATAAAAGCTATGATCCTCTTATGTGAATCGTAATTAAGTGGACCACATCGCGTGAAACATACAAAACCTTTCATCCACAAAAATTAATTCGATTAATTCCTTTTTTTAAATAGATATATGTTTCAAACAAGCATGTAAAGAAGAGTACTTCTACTGCTACGATTTTAATTGTTCGATTATTCAACAAACTTCCACCAAGGGATAAAATTAGTTTTTTTCCGACAAAAGTTTGCTTTTGGAAGACGTGTTCTACAAGCCCATTATTGATTTTAACCATTTATTTTCACACCATTTAACATGTATTGACAATAAACAAATGATTACCGATTCTACGTTTGTCTTCCAGTACGATATATGTCCTTAAGTGCTTTGTATGTTAGAAAGCACTTAAAAAACCATCTATTAAGCCCAATTGGAAACACATGAGGTATAAACAGACATGAGCTCAGTCACGTCTGTTTTGAAAACCGTTCGATGCTCTTTTCGTAGCGGCTCACGTTTCCTGGTACATATCAAAGCTGCAAGTCAGTAGCAAAGCACAAGTGAAAATTAGGATACCAAAGTAGGTAATGCAATCATTAGCAGGTGTATCATTATGAACATAACCGGAAACGTTTTCCAGTGAACTTATTGGGCAAACAAGTTATAAATGCATGCAAATGTTCACTTCGTGTTAGGGCACCAAACGTTGTATAAGCCTGTGAAACAAACAGGCGAGTCATCTAATATTAGGTATAGATAATAATATTTGACGTACGTAATGTGTTTCTTGTTTATGCAACTGCATTTTTATTTATCAATCCAAGAAATATGCTGTTTAAAATACTTCAAGTGACTTAAAGAACTTAAAGCGACTAAAAAATATTTAAAGCGACTTAAAAAACTCCAAACATCAATTTCAAAAGGGAGTTTAAAATTCCGGTTGAAACAGTTGAAACCATGAACAAGTTTTATTTTCAGATTACGAGAGAATGCAATTAATTTTCTTTTTGAATATCTGACGAAAAATGCGCTTAGTCCAGTTCAAAGTAAGAGATGGTTGTCAACTCCACTAAGTTTTATTTTTTTTGACAAGAAACGCAATTTGTTGGAAGTGAAGTAAAAAATGATTTTGCAAATAACATTCATAGCTTTTTGATTTTTTCGAAAACCATCCGGTTTTACATTTTAACACTGCTGGGAAGACAAATATCGTTTTTGCGTCATTGCTTTGCCAGAGTGTGTAACGTACTAGAACAAGAAAAACTTTTGCGGAGTACTTAAAAACGCTTTAAATATCTAACAAACATCTTAGCCGAAGGAAAAGAATTTAAACATTGATTCAACATTGCGTTTCAATCTGAAACGCTTATTCATTTTTCATCTTCTGGATCATTAACCAGAACACATTTAATTTCCGTTTCTCGTTCTCCTTCGACCGATCTCGTTTTGACAATAGACCCAATCCTATCTCGACTCACTGCCTCAATAGGTTAAGGCAAAAAATGGATATATTTGTTACCGGTATCCATTATAATCAGGTAAACTTTAGTGCTACTACGGTTTTATGTAATGATACGCTGATCACACGTACACAACTTTTTAAATAGGATAACTTGTTACTTACTTATATGTGATTTTATTAAGAAAGGACGTTAACAGGTGAGCGTCCTAACGAGCGAAACCCATGGTCGCGTACTTAAAACTTAGTGGCATGCGTTTGTGATAAGAACCTCTGCGGATGAGATTCATGATTTTAGCGCAACAGCTCCACGAACAAGCTAAATAGAAAAACTGTTGTTTGAACTTTTTCCAGCTAAAATAATTAGAAAAAGTATCTAGCAGCGAATTTTGCCCATCAGAATAAGTATTTTTTTACACGATAGCTGTCAGCGTTGCCCACAGGCAAAGAAAAAAGTAACTTTTTCTGTTATCACCAAGGCATAAATCCTTGCCCCAAACTGCGTACATGTATATTACACCAGGCCTGCAACCAGGGACTGGACAACCTAGCAATTGTCCCCCAGAAATTAAACAAAATATTTAGTTGTTAGGTACAGCAACAACTTACAATCATTTTGTGCCCCCGAAAATATCTGCTGGTTGTGACCCTGTATTACACCACGCAAACAAATATAATACACGGCATTTGAAATCGTATGTGCATTTGCGTCAAAACTACAGTGCCTTTTGGGCATAATCAAACTTTTTAGTACACGCAAACACCCATTTAAGAGAAGACAAAGCAGATGCTGGCGTTTGCCTGGCAATTCAAACCAAATATCTCCCCTTTCAATTACCCCGTGGTTTAAATCATATCATACGAGCGTCGCTTACGCCACATTTTGCAAACAAAATTACAACGTCACGAGGCATAAAAAAGCATCTGCTTTTCTATGTGAACAAGGACTGCAGTTTGAAAATTGAGTAATATGGAACCTTGAGCTGCCACGACGGATCGCAAATCTGCCAAGTAAGGGCGATGCAAAAGTTGTGTGTGCTGTTGATGTAGCAAATATATAGACTTAGCTCTAGATTTCAGAAATGCCGAGGATCGCAAAAGCGCAGATAGGATTGTCTCCCGCCACAGAAAGGCTAAAATCGTTAAGTTGACATTAACAAAAATGCAGCACAGTGGACCCATTAAACATTTCTTTGAAATGACGAACACGTTTTTTTCTCATTTTTTGGAAGACGCCACTTGGCGGAAGGACCATGCTCGAAATTTACTTCCGGCCATGGCGTCTGTGATTTACGATTTTGCCCATGGAACGCTACTACCATTCACAGCAGGACCGTGGATCGATTACTCAACCTTTCGATTTAGAAGCAAACATTCCACTGCGTTATCGTCGCACACACACGTTTCTGAAACTGGTAATTTAAACGTACGGGAACCAGAATAATTTTCACGTTATCTATCAAAGAATTGAAACAAATCACAAAAAGCAGAAGTTCTTTTTTTAACTCGTCTGCATAAATATAATTTAGGATGTATCCAAAGACTTACATTGTGCAAACATGTTTTATCCCCATTCTCAGTCCAAATGTTTAATTTGTGTACATGAGAGGGTATCTACCCCAGACGCTTAAAGTGTGCACAACTCGTCCCTATTCGCAAAGAGGGAAAAAGACTTTTGCACTAACCACAGACAATAATATCACTCGTTTCGCCATCTGCAAAATATTTGAAAACTCACATTATACCGGACTGTGTACCTATACTGAATTTGAAAAACACAATATGCTCTCTGAAAACCAACGTGGTTTTAGAAGCGGGTTATCAACATCTCCGGTTGCTATGACTTACACGAAAACTTTTTGCATAATACAGAAAAAGGACTCAACCTACCACTTGTGCTACGCTCTGAGATTTAGCTAAGGCTTCTGACAGTCCCGTCGCCATGGGGGGTTATTGGGCTTATTCCCCCAAACAAAGCTCCAAGCCCCCAAATTGAAATGTGAAACACTTTCAATCAGTGGAGTTTTGTCAAGTTTTAGAATGTCAAGTCCCCCTTTTGAAGACTTTCTGGCGACGGTTCTGGCTTCTGATATCCTTGATCATGCGATGTGCTTCTGTGGAAACAAAATCATTTTTATGGGATTGGAGGTTTTGCTGCGGTCAGACTGCGTCGACAAGAAGTTCAAAACTTACTTTTTCACCTTATATATTGGAGGTCTTGAACGTGATTCCTGTTTGTGGCGATTTTACAAATGTCTCAGTGATTATGTGACGTCTCCACAAGCTTCTTACTAGTTATTTGCAATACAGACAGCGTTATGCTGTGCTTGTGCGGTGTAGTTCAATTACCCAGAGGTAACCTTGGGGTTCCTTAGGGTTCATCGTTAGGGCAAACTATTCTTTGCTTTGTACGTGAATGACTTATCTAAAACATCAAACTTAACTCCTATTCTTTTCGCTGTTGATACATTATTAAACATATCTTATTTTGAATCTGCTAACCTGCAAAACGGAGTGAATAGTGAACTGCCAAAAGTTGATGAGTTAATGCGACATAAGTTTCCTTTAAATTACTCAAAAACCCCATATATATGCTCATCATTGGCAAATCTTGGGCGAAACACATTAATGACCTTGAAATAAAACTCTCGCGCAATGTCGTAATGTTTTATAAGATAAGATACTACCTTAGCAACAATGCAGATCAATTTAGCTCATTTTAACTTATAGTCATCTCCAATATGCAATTGGTGTTTGAGGTGGAGCGTGGAAAAGTTCCTTGAACCGACTAAATGTTCTACGTAATGAAGTAATAAGAGTAATGACCTGCAGTTTTTTAATCGTGAGTCTCTTCACCAGTGGGCGTTACCAACAGGAATAGTTGTAACATTTTTTCATCTTTTGTTCATTTTAAAAACTATGAAGGGTGCTGTGTACCAAGCCGCGACGTTTGTACAGTGTTACGTCACCACGGCACGCCTGCCACAGAAATTAACAGCATAGCATGGACTATTTCTACGTCAGTCCGTGTGGAGGTGTGCAAGCCCACTTTCAGTTTAAAATAATCCTTGCGAGATGGAAGCTTTCGATTTTGCCCGATCGTCGATCTATGACCTACCATTGATCCCTGCCGGATGCAAAGCTTTGGGTCGTTTCTGCGATTTATCAACCGAAAGTGATTCTTGACCTGTGAGTCACGACCCACGAGGTGGGTCACGGAAAGTCGACTCAGTAAAACAAAATAACAATTTCAATGCAATACATACTTTTCAATTAATAAAAAAGTTATTGCCCACATAGGCGTAGCCAGGGGGGTCAAAAGGGGCCATGGCCCCCCAAATTTTTGGAAAACATAGTCATTTTGTGCTTTGAGAGGTGTTTTTCAAAACAAAAAGGTGTTATTAGCCTAAAATCAAACATTTTGACCACCCCAAAATTTTTTGGCCCCTCTCAAATTTTTGGGCTGGCTACGTCACTGATTGCCCACCAAGGCGTGATCGTTATTTGTAGTATGTGGTATTTATACAAAGGCTAAAACAACTAGTGGGTGTACGGAAACTGTTTTTGTATCGAATCTGTTACGTCACAGAAGACACATGATCGCGATTACGCTCAGGTTGTAATGGTGCGAACTGTTCTGAATGCAAAAAGAGCAAAGCTAGTTGAGGTTGCCTTCAAATTATAATCTCCTTTGATCAGATAGTATAATCATTCCCCTGGACCAGGGTGTTCCAAGACTGCGAACACGAAGGACACATTACGGTTTCATGAACATTTTGCGGGCCGCAAAGAGAGGAACTAGCCTGGAGGTTAGCTATTTCAACGTCTTAAATCGTAAAAAGATATTGTTTCCCCAAAATATTTGCGTATTGAACTGCACCTTAATGATGTGTGACTTATTGCTAGGAGTGTGTGGCTAATACAATGTTTGCGATTTTGTGAAGTATACGGCACGTGGAAAGTGTTTGCGGGCCGCATGCGGCCCGCGTGCCAGTGTTTGGACCACGCTGCCCTAGACTTATTGGGCCGATGGTGAACAGACTGCTTTGGTGAGGCTTTAGTGCTTTGGTTAGGAGTGTATGAGGGGTTCTTTTCTGTTGACTGATTCGTTTTTAGTGTGGAGCAGGGCTGCAACCAGCTGATATTCTTTGAGGGGAAAAATGATTGTAACTTGTTGTTGGATCTAACAACCAAACATATTTTTGAAAATTTAGAAGGGGCAGTTGTCCGGTTTCCCTCCTGGTTACGGGACGGGTCTGGCGTGAAGCCACAAGTGTGTGTTTTCCCTGCGTTACAAAAGCGGGAATCCTTCGAGAACGTCGCTTTTCCCACCATTTGCAGGGCTTCCCATGGCCACCAGTTAGCAAGAAGGTGGCAACAGTGGGTAGAAAATGTCCTACATTATTGTGAGGGAAGCGATTCTCGAGGGCAGTGGCAAACAGTTTGTAATACGGTTGAGAGCGCACGATGAATGATAACGCCATCGGGTGATGAAATTCTTCCCGACTGTTTGCCCCAAACAAAATTCCTGGCTACACCGCTGCCCTCCGCTGCACAAAAAAAAACGTTAAGCCTTAAAATTGTTGATATATGTAATTGGCAAATTTATGCATAGCGTTTATTGGGGTAGATTTTCCTGTTAGTTTCGACCAATTGTTTACTAGTCAGGTCAATTCTCATGCAACGCGTGGTACTATAAGAGGTGGAAACCTTGGGCAACTATAGCTTCAACAATTAGAAGGAAAAGGTCTTTGAAACGTCTTGGCTCCAAAAATTTTATTTGACATTTCTTCATTTACATAAGCCAGGGGTGGCCAAACTATGGCCCGCGGGCCGCATCCGGCCCGCCGACCAGTTTAATCCGGCCCACCAAATACCTTGCACACTTTTTTCAAGCACCACACTCCGATTGTGGACAGCAGCGCAACAGCATTGGCTGCTGCCTTTCTGTTGTTGACTTGTCTGTCGCAGTAGCACATAGCTGCAAGCAGCGCTACAAAAGTGTAAACAAAATGATGCGATTTTATTGTAATTATTGTAATACAATACATTTCAACAGCCTATTTTTGCATAGATCACGTACGCCGCACTGCATCCGGCCCTCCAGTGGCGAGGCAGTGGCGAATTCGACCCTCGGGTCAAGACGTTTCGCCACCCCTGACATAAGCGCTGATCATCCAACACATTGCAGCAATACTCAAATTTCTACCTCCATCAAGATTCCACACTCACTTCGGCCATCAACTCCAAAAGATGAGAAGAAAATTTACTAAATGTCGAGGGATGCTCTTCCTGACAATCTGGTTAACATTTCTTTTTCGGTGTCCGAGCGCTTTGATCGTAACCTTCATGAATCTGTTTAGTATTTGTGCGAATAAATTCAAACATAAAAGTGAAATGATCGCCTGGCAGGGCGACCTTGACAATCGATCTCCAAATTTAACATTAGCAGTTATCTGATGCTTGAAAAAAATATAGAAGCGAAGTTTTTCGTGCACATTCTTTCCCAAAGGTCAAGTACGCATTACCAGAAGAAGGCACAACATTTTGGATATCAAGAATTATATGAACATCAACTTTGCTGCTGATACCGGGAAACTTAAACAACAGACATAGCTTGCCTTCGCTAAGTCTCTTTTGGGTAAGGTAAAATGATCAACAGCATGCACTGCGCATACAACAACACCTCAAATTTTTAAATAAATGTTGTTATAAATATTTGGCATAATTTGTTAGTTCATATTGCTGCAATAATGCTAAGCTGTAAAGAAGCAGCAACGGATAACTTCATGCATAGTTTTACCCATATTGCTTCCAAAACAACGGCTTTCTTGCTAATTTATTTTCAGGTAGCGCTGAGTAATTTCTGTTTTCCTTAAAAATACTCGTTTTTCTTGCAATTTTATTAAGGTTAATCAGACGTTAAGAGCAGCTTAGGATTTTCCTGAATGTCTTATTCGTTCTCACTGTTCTCAGCTTTAAAAAAACGTTTCAAAAGATCTGCGTCGCAGGAAAATTTGTTCATTTCTATAAAATTTGCCCAAGATTATATTACTCGCTTTATTGCAACACTGTTCGTTCTGTAGTCTATCTTGATGTGAATTTGCTTCACGTTATTTTTCGACTCTTTCTTTTAAATTCATACACTGCTGAAAATTCATTTAAAAATTCATGTAATAAGCTTTGTGTTAAATCGCACTCAGTAAGCCCACGTCATCAAATAAAGTTGCAGGTCAAACTCAAGCTAACATTTGATAAAATCACACTTTAATGATCCAAGTGATCAGTCCCGCAATGGAGTTTTGTATTAAAGGCAATACTTTTATAAAACATTCTGAATTTTCAACCTTTTGTCGAATTCTTGGCGGTGTTTATGACTCTGACCGAAAATTTTACAATCAAACTTGTTTTTCGCCTTTGATTCTTCAAATACCACCCAGTTTTTCAAATAAAGGGTCGCAAAAATTACACAAAATACCTGTCGCTGGTATCTTTCATAAAACTGTCAGAAGATGGTAGAATGTCAGTAATCAAGTTGGAATAAATGAAACGACAACGTAACAATTATCAACACAAAACACATGAGAAATCAGTTTGCACAGTATCGGCAAGCCACATAATTATGCTCCTGCAAAATTTCCCAACGCTTTTTAAGTGTAAAAGAAGCGCCCATTTCTGCAGACAGGTTCTTTTGAAATTTCACTGTCAAGTCAGCTTGCTCCTGCATTTGAGTCAAGCTGACCTCCTTCGGTGTATTTTATGTCAAACGGTAAACTCTCACAGATGAAGGACATGCTCTTGGTCCTTCCGCTCAGACGGCACACGGAGCGGTGAAACGCCAGCAGATATTCGTGCATCCAGGTCTTTAGTTTGAAACGGCTGATGCCGCAGCTTCCGCAAGACGCTGATAAACATAGACGGCTATCTGGTTGATTGTTCAGTTTAAACGTGCGTCGAACCAGAGTTAAGCAGAAAATAACAAATTTTATCAGATAAGCAGGAATTAATGACACGCTGCCCGACGCAAAGCAGAAAGCCGCCATAGACAAGGGCGTGACAAAACCTGCTTTTGTAAATCGTCGACCTCCACCCAAGGCACAATTTTGTGCTCTTGCCACGCCTTACGCATGTATATTTTTGTTAGCAGGATCTACATGCGTCAATATCTCGCAAATCGAAAGGATTACAAGGCGCTAATAGCAGCTTGCAAGAAAAACAAACGCGCACAAATCCAATATTTTTTCGCTGATACAGTTGGTGGCGATAAGTGCATTGATCGTCAAATGCCGTCAAAATTGCCGGTTTGCCGATGTTCGCGACATGAAACTGCTCACTTTACAAGGAAAGGCCGACTAGCCTCAAGAATTTAAAGCCACGAACCGCTTGTTCATGTTTCTGGTGTCCGCGTTTGCAAAAGCTTTTTTCGCAACCATTAAAGCTGTTCGGATAACATTTCCGTCTTGAAACGTGTACAGCTCAGGCCTTATCTCTAACGAATTAACTGAATTCAGCTACGCTTCTCTCTGGATTTAAGAATCACCAGCACGATAGAGGACAGATATAACGTTCAAAAAACTTTAATTAGAACGTGCCAAAGAACGGCAAGTTCAATAGTTTTGGTTAATATCATGCTGTCTGCTGGCTGGCTGGAAGCGCAATGTAGGATAAATGCATTTCGTACTTTCAAGAATGGGATTTGAACTGCAAAACATTATTCAATGTCCATTTCACACGAAACATTTTCAATAACTCATTTAACGAAAGCTTCTGGAGAAAGCAGTCCAGGTGGGCCTATCGTTTTTCGGGAAGGTCCGAAGTTGCCAACCAGAAACAATACAGGCAACTTGCAATTAAGGGGCCTTAAAAAATTTCGATAACGTGGCAGCATTCTCACACGCGTGTTAATGGGGCACGTTTCGAACAATGCGCTGCTTGGACACGAGAAAATGTTTCGTTTTGCTGCAAACAAGCTTTAAAATGGCACGGCACAACATCTTTTCCTTTTTCAAAAACCACGTAGTCAAGGAATGATCGTTTGACAAAATGGATTTCGCCATACTCGGCTGTAAACATATTTGTTTTGTTTTTCAGGCACATAACGTTAACGAGAGAATTGTTTTTCTAAAAGAATGAGTTCATAACGACCAACGGAGACTTTCTTGCACTGTATACAACGGTTGTTTCCACCCCTGTTCTACGATAAAAGCATAAAAATGGCCGTGGTTTGTCCGCGTAACGCTGTTTAGTAAAGAAAGCAAACATCCGCAAAATTGATAAGGGGGTAAAAACTTTTATTTTGGCCCATAACTTAACTAACAGAAGTGATATCAATGTCCAGTGTAGATAAAATTGTTAGTTGGTGGCCGTGACTGCACCAGATTCGTCCCTTCGAAACAAGGACAGCTAAACATGTTGCAGAACCGGCCAACAGGATAGTCATAAGGTATTGCTTTTATCCTGTTGGCTGGTTTTGTAACACGCTTGCTGAAATTAGAGAGCTGTTTTGCTCTGAGGTCTTGAGAACCGTACGATCTTGTCTCAACATTCGGACTTGTGATGTAAGACACAGAAGTTACCTGCGCTTTAACCATCGTTGTTTGAGGTGTGAAATTTTGCCGAGAGGTTTACGAACAAAACTTTGGTGAGCACCGCAAAAGGAAGAAAGCTGGCTAAGAAGTTTGGTATGCAAAATTTGAGAATAAGAATACATATGTCCAGTGCCGGATTAACAATAGTAGCAAATGTAGCAATTGCTACTCTTTTGGGGGTCCCGCGGTCCTTTGTGTTAAATTTCACTGAAAACAAGTTAAATTTTTCATTTTTGTCTGGAAATTTGCTTCTGCGTGAAAGTCCATTCAACACTGTAAATTTTTTGAAGTCATTTGATTTTAAAATGTTCTTTGCCTAGACATTCAAGTTGTTGAGAGGCCTCTTTTGGCACATTAGCACATAATTTTTGCTGTATGTTGACAAACACATGACTTGCTTCATAGCGTATAAAATGTGGATCTAGGATTATACGCTTTTTAAAAAAACAATGCAAAAACTAAGTGCGAAACTCTCAAATTGGGGGCGCTCACGGCATCACTGAAAAAGGGGGCCGGAGGCGACCGCCTCGTTCACCTCCCCCAATATCCACCCCTGATTATATCTATGGAATTTTGTCAGTCCATGAAGTCACTATTTTGTTAATGGTGACCAAATGCAGTGGAAAACGGTCACTTTCTAAACTTAGGATGATAGAATGAACAAAAGAGCACCATTAGACAAAACAAGCTGAAGTGACTGATTCTAATGATTATAGAGCAGAGGTTCCCAACCTTTCTCTGACCATGTACCCCTTGAGCATTTCGACAGACGAACATGTACCCCTAAATTTTTTTTGACAAAAAGGCTGAGTAAAATAACAAAAATCTGATCTATATATTTGGTGCCTTGATGATGGATCGGATCATGGATGTATTGGTGGAGACCACGGACCGTGCTCAGCAATGCTACCACCATCATGAATGGACTATCTTTAATTGGCCTGGAGATTAATAATTCTAAATACGAGCTAGGGGAAGTGTGGGACCTACGAGACAGTGGGACCGAAACACTTGAATACTGGGCCACTTATTGACGCTGTTGACTTGAATTTTGTGTGTGAAAACGAGATTGCTTTCACCTTCCTTTTTTTACGAAGAAAGACAACGTGCTGGTTTCGGTTGTGAATTTATGCAGATTTTTTACTTTTTAGGGTGCAAATCGTTCTTGCGAGGATCCACTTCCTAAAAATGTTGTGGAATGCATGAGCTAGGTATGAGGCTTAGATAATAATTTACTTTGGAAAGAGTTTATTTCGCTATGTTTTGTTGGTTTTATCAGCCCCATTAATTCAACTACTTTCCTTCCATTATTGATTTTGTGAAAAGTTTCGATCAGGGTACCAATGGAACGATCTGTTCCACTGGTCCTTTGCTTATTTTCGACATGTTTGTCATGCAGAATTATGCACATATTTCAACCAAGAACAGCAATAGGGGTTAGTTTTCTGAAGGCAACCACAGGGCGTTTAGAGATATTCATGAAATGACATACAGGTTCAGACAAGCATCCAAGGTGTTTGGAATTCCAACATCATGAAGAAAACGACTTTGAAATAAGTTATGTGCAACGGTCCAGAAAAATCAAGAATAGATTCATTTTTCCTGGTTTGGTAGAGGAAGCTTCTATATTTAAACATGATATTCAAAAAGTCCTATCTCTACCTAAAACAGTTACCCAAACCTAAAGGCTATGTGGCGTCTTTAAATCTACAGCAGAAATGTCCTTAGTCAAAGGAAGACATTGGCTTGATTTCACTAATTTTCGTTTTTATGCATTGTTTTCAAAAGAGTTCTATTGTTAACTTTCGTTTTTAATTTCGCGTCACATTAGCTTGTTTTACAAGCTTTTTTCTGTTTTTCGAACAGTTTTCTGCAAAATGCGTGTGGATTTAGTCTCATGATCATGCACGGGTAATTTCATTGCTTTTTCTGCGTGTTGGTATGAGTTTTAACAAATGAAAATTGTGACATCATCAACTGGTAGGTGTACTTGCACAATAAAAACATTTGAAGGGCATTTGTGCTTTTTCTCTATGGGCAGTGTCAATTTTTTTACTCGTAGTGATCTGTTGTTCCAAAGGTCCCGAGTGGTGTTTCTTCGGTCCCAAGGGGTGGGACCAACGGAAAAAATTCTCAAAAATTTAAATTGGACAAAAACTAAGGAAGGGCGTCTTGGATATGAACAGTTTTTTCAGAGTTAGTTCATCTAAGACCTATCTATATAATGAAACAAACGCCAATCAATTTGGAGTAAAGCAATGGGAAATATTGCCAAACAGCAAAATCCATTCCATAGGTCCCACACTTCCCCTACTCATTGTCAACCACACAAACAACAACGAGCTCCAAACAAGTAAGCTCTTCCAGAAACATCTTTGTCAATTTTCATCTCTCTCAATCCCAGACCCCAATCAATGGCAGTTACGTGGATCCCCTCTGAATCAGTAATATGCCCTACGGCACTTAGAGGCAAAAACTAAAGTGCTTGACAACATCATAGAACACCTCGACCTAATCGAGCCGCATCAAACGTTTTTCATCTTAAAACATTTCATTTCAATCCCTTAAATATTTGCTGCGCAGTGCTTCATACTTCACATGCAAAGAAGAACTGGAGGCATTTGACAGTGCTATAAAAACCAACAGAAAAAATATGCAATGTGACTTTTGGAAAAGAAAGCTGGTCACAAGCATCCCTGCATCCCTACCAATTCGACATGGAGGCCTTGGCCTCCGTTCCGCTACAGACCTGGTTTTGCCATTTTTTCTGTCATCGTCTTATACATGTACGGGCCTTGTCAACAGTTTGCTTCCCTTTCTTAACATGGAGCCCCCTGATTGTGAAGTAAACGACGCAACTGATGCTAGGTCCGAACACCAATATTCATCACCACTACAAAAGGAAATACAATCAGCCCGGGATGATCTCCCCTGCAGAGATTTACTCAATGCCCTGCTCAATGCTCGTAGTCCTGGGGACAAATGTCGGCTACTGTCTGCACAGGAGAGCCACATTGCTGCCTGGTCAGAAGCCTTCCCAATTGCTAAAGTTGGAAACCTGCTCAACGCTGAGGAGCTCCATATTGCAATTGCCCTCTGAACTGATTCCAAAATTTTTGAAAGCACAGAATGCGTCTGTGTTAAAACTGTTGATAAGCTAGGGCTCAATGGACTCTCCTGCTCCAGAAATGCAGACCGCTTCCCCAGACATTCAGTTATCAACTCCATTCTCAAAAGGTCATTCAATTGCATTAATCTCCCCTCAACCCTGGATCCCGTCGGCTTGACAGGGGATGGAAGGAGGCCTGATGGATTGACTTTGGGTCCCTGTTACAGAGGTCTAAGCTTAGTGTGGGGCGCGACAGTTGTGGAAACCTTTGCTCAGTGTCACTACAAAATAGCGCCATTCAGGCATGCATTGCAGCAACAGTAGCTGAGGCGCTGCAATATGCCGAAAATACCTTAACAACTACTGCTTTCAACCAGATGCATTTGAAACCGCTGGAGTATGGCAAGTCCAGCACTGCCCCTTTTTTGAGCTGCCTTGCAAAGAAACGTGTTTATGAGTCTGGTGATCTCAGGAAGCGACAGTGGTTCCACCAGCGCCTGTTCCTGGCTGTAGTCAGAAGGAACGCTGCCAGAATATTGGCTTTTGTGCAAGTTTAATCTGATTTTAGCTATTCCCGGTGTACTAACCAGTAATACTGCACGCCACTCGCCTTAATTTCAATGCATATCTATTGCTTTCCGAATTTTCGTATAATCTGTAAGTTTTGTTGTTCCGTTGTATAGTGTTACTTCGCTCAATTGTTAGGTATCTTGACTATTGCATAGCCTGTGATGAAGCTACAGCGTTGTGATATGTTCCTCTTCGCTTGAAACTTCTGAGGGTAAAAATATCAAAAATCCACTGAATCACTATTTTAACTTTTAGATTTTTAGCCTTGTAAAGGTAGAATCCTTTTTTATGTCTTAAAGTTAATTTTTGCAGCTGTACAATAAATGTACCCCTTGAGATGGGCAAATGTACCCGTGGGGGCACATGCAACCCAGGTTGTAGCCCATGGTCTAGATATAGCACTGATCAAACTTCTTGATGAGTCTGCAAGCATTAAATATTGTCTTTGCACTGTACTTGTGAACTGTACAGTAATATATTCCTTCTTGGTAAAAAGATACGTTCTTCATTTTGGGTAAAAAAGCTATGTAGCCCGTAATGTCCACCTGCTGCTATTTAGGACTAGATTTTTTGTACTTACGAAATTCAATGTGCTTAATGGTAGTCACGTGGGTGTCCACAGAACTTATGATTTAACAGCGGTTCACTTTTCAAGTAATTTTAACGCGCTGTTACCATACTACAGGTCCCGCGCCACCTTAATCCGGCACTACATATGCCACACGCCAGGATACGTTTCGGCACAAAGAAGCTGTCATCTCAACTACAATCAGAGCTTGGTGAAGTCTTTTTCTTAAAAGTTCAGCAACGTCTAGCTGCTACCCAAGCTAGCAGTGTCTCGACAAGCATCATAATGACATGTTTGAGAAATTGCTTTTAGCTAACGGAGAAAGTAAACTATTCTCTGGCCAAAAGTGTAGTAATAAAGATAAAAGATGGGCTGTAAGTCTATCCAATGTCCAGCTTACCTAAGCCCAAATATCTACACTGGAAATTGGCCTTAAGTTTGTTGTAACACTCAAGCACATCAACAAACACCAAATTCTTGTGTAGCAGGGAATTTGGAAGCTACCACCAAGTGAAGTTCATATTTTTCTCTATCTAGAACCGTCACAACTCGATAGAGTGTAATTTGCGACCGTGGGAGTTAAAAGCGATCAAAAACCTCAGTCAATTTTGAGATATGCTGTTTATGAAAGCCGACAAAGGAAACATGACAGCCATCATAAACAAACAGGATTGCGACGAAAAAGTTTTTGAAATGCTACAAAATGGTGAAACGTATTAAGATATCAAAAGAGATCCGACTTCAAAAACAGAAAAAGTGTTGAACAAGTTCATTTCCAGGCATTGTGATTGATTGCACAAAGCTTGATGGCCCATAAGATGGCACAAAGCGAATGCTTCACCTTAAAAGAGCTCTGCTGCCCTTGCACCATAGGTTATACGGCCAACCTAAAGTCCACAAACCTGATATTCCAGTACGTCTTATTGTGTCTTTTATCGGTTCCCCAAATTATGCCCTGTCTAAAAAGATTGTCAATATTTTGGCACGACTGGTTGGCAACACAGAATTTCATGTACGTAATTCAAGTGATTTCGTCAACTCCATTAACGGACTTACAACTAGAAGATGACGAAATTTTGCTATCTTTTGATGTCGTATCATTGTTTACAAATGTTCCAACAAATCTAGCAGTAGAAACAGCTAAGAAAAGATTGACAGAATGTGGCTTCCAAGAACGTACCAATTGGTCTTTACAAGAAGTTTGTGAGGAACTTGATCTTTGCATGCAAGCACAATGTTTTACATTCCTAGAAAAATATTTCAAACACATGTATGGGAGACGTATGAATTCACTGTTGTCACCCATCTTAGCAAATTTATCAATGGAGCAAATTGAAAATAAATCAATGACAGAATACCACCACCCACCTAAAATTTGGATACGCTATGGAGACGATACACTCGCTGTCATCAGTCAAAAGCATTTGCAGCAATTTTTCAATTTTTGAACGCTACTGAACCTACTTTTCAATTCAAAAAAGAAACAGAGAGTAATGGAGTTTAGGCTTTTCTTCACTTAAAACTAACCCGTGAATGCACCGGTTGTTTAGACCAGTGTTTCATAACATTTATCGGTTTCATTGACCCCTGCCATCGATTGGTGCATTCTCATTCGCCCTATTGTGAATGTATGGCTCATGTACAATAATCATGGTAATATCCACAGCATGCTTTCAGCCATGCAGCAAATAGGCTGCGATCTCCAAGCATGGTTTGATTGCAAAGTCAGGTTCGCAAAAGTTTTTTTTTTCGTTTCATCAGCACATGCGCTATTTGAAAAGAAGAGAGAAAAGGCTTTTTACAGCAAACTCGTTTCCGACTGTTGATTGAAGGGAATTTGCTGATTGCAGAAATATTCGTGCTGTTGCTTGAAAAATTGAAGGGTTGTTCTGATGAATGCCAGGTTTGTTTTATAAATGACTCTGCAGTTTTTAAGAAGCCAAACACTGATTGCTATATTCAAAATCGCAAAACGCGCATTGAGCAGACGTCTCATGGCTTGATTCTTCACACTTGGGAAGAAAAAATCCATACTTGATGTAATCATCATCCCACTTTCACCTTTTAAATTTTGAAGGAAATTTACTCTCGACGCTAACCTTCCTTTTTAAACCTGATTCTGCTGCGCAGCTAATGAAATTGGCTTCTCTCTGATTGATTTGATCGAAATATTTACATTAAATTTATTAAAACGAAGTGTTTTTGTCTGTTTGGATGCGAAAGAGTTATGCAACCTGGGCAGAGTTTCATTTTAGCTGGGTTTACACTTTCTATGTCATGCTCACCTCCTTGCGGAACTCGGCAAACCACGATAGATCCCGGTTACATTGCGACCCAACTCTTGCTCAACTGCGTTGATCATCCAGCAGACTGCAACCCTTTCAACATTGTAACCCTATCAAGTTCCCAATAATTCGGCCGTCAACTTTAAACCATGATAGAATATTATGAAACAGTTGAGGGTTGTCCGACGTGACAACCTGTTTAACAGTTTTTTTCGGTGTCCCAGCGCTTTGACTTTGATTTGCATGAAATCGTCTAATGTTTGCACCAATAAAATCAACTCTCTCTCTTTCTTTCGTACGTCTTTCTTAGACATTTTGCAGGTATCTGAGATATATCGCATATAAGGTGTTACAGTCAAAGCCGCATCACTCGCCCTCCATACGCCCCCAATTGGGGGCCCCACGCTGTCACAGGTGGCCCGAAAGTGTGTCTGCAAGTGGAACTAAAATAGAGAAATAACAAAATCAGGGTATTTTGTTGTGAAGTTTATTCGACCTCGGGATGTGCCATAACTTCTTCGGAGCTGGGGTGGGGGAGAACTTCGGCAAAAAAATTATTGTTACTATTACAACGCTGTGTACTTTTATAACCTCACTGTGTTGTTGCTTTTTTTCAGAAAACTGCAGTACACTTATCACAGCAAGTTAGTAACAGTGCTATAAAATCAAACGTTAAAAGTGGTGCGCAGAAAACAAAAGAAGCTACAGCTGGCAGAGATGCTGTTGTTAAAATGTCAAAGCTGACAATTTTTTCAACGTTATTGAGCTGAATAGTAGATCAAACAGCACTATCGACAGCAAGAAGGGTCATAATGATAATGGTCAAGACGTACTTGCTGATGGAGATCACAATGGATGTGGTTGTGAACAAGTAGAAAGCAGTATTTTTCCGGAAGAGAGAACGTTCTGCAAAAATTTTTCCTCGAGAGATTGATTGATATCGTTGTGTTTCTGTCTGAAAGAAATTTGAGTTTCAGGGGATCTGAAGAGAATCTAGGTTCACGTCACAACGGAAACTTTTGAGGCCTCTTTGAACTTATGGCGGAAAAGGATTTTGTTTTTAAAAGAATTGCGTAACAGAATTACCTACAATCATCTCTGACAAAGGTTTGTTGGATACTTTCATTGAACGAGCCAAAGCAAATTAACTAAAATTTGATCTATTAGACTGTTGGGGACAATCTTATGAACAATGGTGGTGACATGCAGGGGAACGCTTTGGGGTCCATGCAAGAATATTAGAGATGAATCCCAAAGCTGTGTATGTGCCATGTGCAAATCACACTTTAAACTTGGTTGTGGATGACAGCGCCAAATCATCGACTTATGTCTTGACATTTTATAGAGTATTGAAAACATTGTATGTATTGTTTTCTTCATTTGTACAACGTTGGGACTTTCTGAAGAAATATATAGAGTTGTCTGTTAAGTCTCAATGAGAGACTTGCTGGGAAGCCGTATTAACAGCATCATTCCACTTTGTTATAATTTTAAAGATGCTTTGTTGACAATACATGAGCTGGACGCCTACAGTGACTTTTGTATTTTTTGTATTGCTGTTTGACCACGGTCCGCCAGTTGAGTAGTCCTGCGAAGATAAATGACAACGACAACTAAATCATGAAGAAGAATAGCACTAATACAGCAACCCTTTTGAAATCTTTTTTAGATGTCACAAATAGGGGGTTCCTGTAAGCATTTTGGGTGGGGGCAGAGTTGGGCTGCTACGGCACTGGTTGAAATCAATACCAAACTGGTCAAAAACAAATATCACAGATAGGCTACTCCTGTACTTCGATTGCTAGGGCTACTCTGATAGATGTTCAGGTGTCTGGTTTTCACTCGAGATTGAGGACGAAACTTTCGAAAGTACTGCGATTCTACTTTAGCAGATAACCTCCCCACAGGAGTACACGGCGGTCACACAATACCCAGCAGAGATTCCGCCACTCCAGTGCCGCTCCTCTGCAAAAATCACTAGATTCACAAAAAAATTCACTAGATCTGAAAAAAATGACTAAATTTAAAATTTTTGTGTCGAAAATGGCAGTTTTGCGTGAAATCATTTAGTTATTTGCTTTATTGCCCAGAAACCGTTGCATCATTTGCAAGTTTGTTAAAATAGATCATGGTGAAGCCTGGAAAATCTCATACCAACAATCTTCAGGCTTTTCTCAAAATCTGAAAATGCTGTCACTCACGGAGTATCTTACAGTTACCAAACTTAACATGTTAATTATTTTTTCCACTGCAGTGTTCCTGCAAAGAAATGAAAATACCGTCATGGCCAATAATGCAGCAATAAACAGCACGGAAGTGAAAACGATAAGAATCTCAACTTAGAAACACAGCTTCGTTCTGTTGGTGCATATCTTCAAACAACGATTCACCAGAGATCAGAGGTGGAAGTAGACTCCGAATCCGCTTTTTCAGACTCCGAATCCGCTCCTGTTCCAAAATGTTTGAATCCGGGTCCAAAATTTTTTCAAATTTGAGAATCCGACTCCTGCTCAAACTCCGGCAACCATCGATCCAACCGAAATTCAGCAGTGACATTTATGAAGACCACACAGACTCCGGCTGCTGCCGAAAATGAAAAGTGACTCCGTATCCGGGTCCGATTTTTCACAAATTTTTGACTCCGGATCCGAAAAAACGCAGGATCCCGCCGGAGTCGCTTCCGGAACTCCGCATCCGTGGCCACCTCTGTAAGAGATGAGCATTAGACTGGACTTGGTAACAAAAACAAGACAGATGCATGTTACCAGAGGATGCAAAAAATTAGGAACAGAAATTTCATTCACCCCTCTTCTTTCATTCACCCTTGCAAATATTGCATTCACCCGGTTAAGAAGCATTGGTTTAGACTACGCCGTTTACAGAAAGCCAACACACACAGACAGATACCTGAACTTTCGTTCAGGCCATCCTTCACAGCATAAACAAGCGGTTATTTTAGCATTACAATGTAGAGCAAAACGTTCGACATCCCATGAAACCAACTGCCAAGAACAGACGAAACGTATATTCAACAATCCGTCAATAACAATGGCTATCCGCCCACATTGACGACTTGTTCACAAAGCACGACCACCACGAAGAAAATGATAGAGAACCGATCTTCAGTGGCAATACCCAACTGTCGTTGCTTATCTGAAAAACTTCAAAGATGTTTAAAGAACCACAAAGTTAAGTCATTTTTAAAACCCATGCGAACGATTGGTGACAAGCTGCGAAATGGGTAAGACCTGACCCATCCTTTTGATCTCCAAGGCGCGGTATACTACGTACCATGTGCGGACTGTAAGCAGAAGTACTTAGGCGAAACAAAAAGGTCTTTCAACACACGCAAACAAGAATCCATCAGCTATATCAAAAAGTTTCCACTTGAAAACAGCGCGCTTGCTAAACACGCGCTGGAGTTGTGATTGTGACACCGCATGAACATTCTCAGATTATTGCATTTGAGAATGATTTTAGAAAACTACGATTTACCGATTCGTTTTTCATCAATTCCACACCCAACGTCATAAATGAAAAATCTTCAGATCATTTTTCACAAGTATACAAAGCAGTGTTTGGCAATACTTGATTGAATAGTGGAGTACATACTTTTACTTCGTTTTTAGTTCAGTTTGCAGTTTATTTTCATTGTTCGTGTCCATTTCACTTCACACCATACTTTCCGCCATCTTCCTTGCTTTTCAATGTTCCCACTTAGATGCGCAACGGCGCAGAACCACCAGACCATTTGCGCGGTGAAATCTCAAGCTCGTGCTCTTGCAACATTCTAAAACATTTAAAAAGCAGGAAAACAAGCAGCTATTTGAATTAAATGTATGTTTTGTTCGTATTTTGATAAAATTTTACACTTAAATTAATAATTCACAAAGTTTGTAATTCATTTAGAATTCCGCTAACTCATCCTTAAAGTATTCATGCTCAGTGTAAAATTTTTTTAGAGGGAATCGCTGCCACCATAACGTCATGCAGTCACGCGCGTTCGGTGAATTCTATTGCTCTCCTGTTCTCGTTGTCTTTTGCATTGATGAAAGCCCACTGTTAGTTGGCTGAAACGTCGGTGTCGTTTTCAAATATTTTGCAAGATTTAAGCAAATAATGTTATTAAGAACAACTAAATTTAACGTTTTATTTGCTTCCAGTTACGGCCGTTGCATTAGAGAACGTCTGCTTTGCTCATCCCTGACCGGCCGTGCTATGGACCTTCAATGTTATAGGTAGTCTTACATTCACATTTTAAAGGTTTGCAGCAAAGTTACAATTTACTTGATTAAGTCCTAAATGCATCCCTTTTACTCAAGCCTTTAGGTACTTCCCCCACTATGCGCAAAGCTTCGTCAAGCAAATTTTGGGTATTGGAAGTAATTCTTCGAAATTGTCATTCAGTCAGGATTATGTGAATGGTTCAAAAAAAGCTAAATAAATAAAAAAAACAATTTTCGAGACGTCCCAGTATACCCTGGTAAATGCTCTATACGCGACAGGTGTATCGCACTGACGCAGGATCAGCAGAACAAACCGTTAAACCCGGCATAGACCTTGTTTGAAAGTATTCAGAGGTTTGCTTTTGTCTTTGCAGCAATATTCGACCGAAGTGTAACCGGAAAAGAGCGAAAAGTTGCAACGCACACAAAATGAAGTTATGTAGCGCGACTTCAATTAATTTTGGTGTTTCATGATAAATATAGGCTCTGCTCTTCGCAGATGCTAAACGTACGTCAACCGCGCTATACTTGCAGCAAAATGCTGCTGCATGTATTCTGACGAACGTCGAGCAGTATGTCGCAAGAGTTTCCTGCAAATCAGTCAAATCGTAAAACTTTGGAAATTTTGCAAGGTTAGTTCTCCTTAAAATAGACAGTGTTTATGAAAAGTACTGCCATGAAAACACAACTGCTTTTGCTAAGTCTCGGCCACATCGCTACAGTATACGATGATCAGACATAACACCAGATCATTTAGAAAATTCCAGAAAAAACACTTAATATTTTGTTTTGCGTGCCTGTTTTCCTGTTGCGGCTCTCACCTGTCCAGTGGATGCAGTGGGTAGCTGGATTATAATCCTTTTCATATACAAATATTTGGTTTTATTGCGTCAGTGACGTTCGGTGATTTTTCACCTTTTATGCACAGTACAAAAGATCCGAGAATGCCGCCTTTGTAGACGAAATATACTGTGCAGACTTAACTCAGAATAATATCTGTAGTGACTGAGTCTTTGCAGCGAAAAGATTGCTTTTATCAGATAGGAGGAAAACAATGGTGTGTTAAGTTGATGTTTCAATCAACTGGCTCCGGTCTTTTCTGCCGCTCAGCGGGGAGCGAACGTAAGTGGTGGGAAAAAAACGCTGCGTATCATAAATCGTTTCACGAAAAATGTGCGTGTTTGTCAATGACGCATTTTTGTTTCCCATTGTAGAAGAATTGGTGAACACAAAGGAATGCGAACCGCCAACAAATAGCCCTATCCGAAAGCCATTTCAACATAACGCATTATTTCCAGGCCCAACGTGGTACTTTGTGTTACTGTAAACCAACTGCGAATTCAGCTTCGACGCCGCGTCGCGCAAACCACCAAACCAACAATTCACGGTGATGTCGGTCGCAAACAGGACCGCGAGGCGGAGCAACAACGTGAATCTGATGTCACGTGCCTGAGCTACAAGCACTGCGATTTGCAAAGAACAACGCTGCACTGAGCCGTTTGCAAAATAACATCATCTTAGGTAAAAGGATTGCATCAACCGGATATTTTTGCGATGGCTGAAAGTGATGCAGCGAAATATCCTAAAGTGCCATCAGCAGCCCATATGCAGAATACCTTACAATTTCTTTTTGGCGACTGATCGAAAATTTGTCGTCTGTTAGTTTTTAAGTTTGCAATCGTTAATTTGTTTTGACCCCCAAAAGGACCCAATTTTTTTGACGTTTTCGGAAAATTCCTCAGATTTTATTACAGTTATTACAAAGAACAAACGTGCGAAAAAACTTCACTTGTTTCTTTTGTTCTGGACTCTGCCAGGACAGCAACGAAAAAGTCGCACCTAACAATTTGTGGTTTTTGTCAGAAACGTTTGCGTTTCTGGCATAGTCAACTATGTTTTTAATTTCGTTTAGTGAAATATTTGCGTGAGAGCGTTTTTCTTTTACATGCATATGTCATGCCACCATTTCTCACTCTTTCATCTTTAAAAAAAAATCTCTATAAGTGATCGATGCAAAGTCATGAACAGTGTTTGAATTTGGGTCAAATAACCGTCGATAAGCATGCAAATACTTTGAGGTTTAAAAAAATTTGATATCATCCTCATTGCCTTCCAAAAATTTCAGAAATGAAGACATTTTGCCGATGTAAGGTCTAAATAGTGCAATTCCATGTTGCGTCAACGCTCATCAGTACAATGGCAGGAAGACTTAATTAAGACTGTTCGCAAATTATTTACAACTGTATCCTCGGGAGTATTCAGTCTGAAAGAAATCCAGATTTGTTTGAATCAAATGAAGGAATGAAAAGAATTTCTCTCATATCACTGCTCGCCTGCCGAGATATGACGTCGGTAATCGCGAAGAGGCCGACAGAAGTTCTTTTGCACGCAGGGGTTTTAAAGGCAATTCTGTCTAAAGGACTAATGCCATGCTTTCACCACAATTTTCCAAAGCAAAATTTGATGTCGTTCTGTTCGCCATTGCTGTTGGCAAACCGCAAATAGAACGTTTCGACATCGGTGTCGGTCGTTTTGTCAGCGTTTACAGCCAAGAGCAAAGCACAGAACAGATCAATGCCTACGTCAACGTGAGCTTTTCTAAGCGTCACCGGCGAAATGAACAAAAGACGGATCTAGCATTGAAAAGAGGCAACATCAGCAGTTTGCTATTTCAGGATAAACTACTTTGCAAAATGTTTTGTATCGCTTTAGTGACGTTGAGGAAATGATTGATTTGCGGCTATCAAAACCGTAAGCAGCTTTACCGAAACGTATGTTTTGACCTCAGGAATCCGTCTCTCTGCTCATAATCGACAAAAGACGTTTTGCTTCTGGGTGTTCCGAACTAAGTTATTGAACGTTGATAAGCCATCTTCATGGCTTTCTCACAAACACTGTCACCTGCGTCCAGGTTTGTAGAACTGCTGTAGAGTAATAGCCCTTTGAAAGCACCCAGTGTAACGACAATTTTGCAGCACGCGCTTTGCTTGAGCTCCTGCACCAACGAAACGATTTTACACTTATAAGCACTTGATGTTAACCTGCGCCATTGCTGCTCCAGAGCAACATTTCCGGCTGTACTGGGTTTTTCGCATATTCATTTTCTAAAACCGCTCGCTTGCATTGCAGGCTGACAGTTCACAAACGGCCTAACTTGATCAGAGGATGAAATAATGCAGGCGAGCACGGCGTACTTTTCCTCACCACGCCCGGATACGCTCGCCGGTTACCATCACGCATTGGAAATATCACAGCGTTTTTTTTTATGGAAATTGGGTGTTTGTTTCATGGAGTTGTTTCCTGTAAACGTTCCTGATTCTTGAAACTGTTTGCTGATCCTGCTGTTTTAACTAGAACCGGTTTGTTCACGTCATCAAACTTCGTTGGCCTTCTGCAAGCATTTGTAGCAAACGTTGAAAATAGCTAGGAGTGTTAATAAGGTACAGCCTTATTCTAGATAAAGACTTTTCGTTACTGAACCCTGCATATACGTTTCCCGTAGTTTGGCGTGCACGAAGAATTTAAGTTTCGGTTGACGTATCCGGATTAGGTTTCCCGTGCTGATCAGTGCAGAGAAACATTGGCGCTGCAGGAAAAGAAGCCTGGCTTTCGAAGCACGCTCAATACATTTGTTTGTCAACAAAAGATGTATTTTTTCGGCGAGTCGCACCCTGTGCCTTAGCGTGACATGGCCAAGGGGTAAATTACCAGTTGGATAAAATCGTTTGTGACGCAGCACGAGAATCTCGCCTGCGAACAATGAACTTGCGTGTGATCTGTGTATGGGACATTTTCGCGCTGAATGGACCCTTCGTGTCGGCGTGTGTGTGCACACCTGTCGGCATCCCCGGCCCCGTAAGCTGCATCCCGAATAGCCTACAGAAAAACATTTTCCTAAAAATCGACACTTCGCCTCTTGATACTTTTCGTTTCACCGTGGGAATGTCTTGGAGCGCTGCGGACCATTCGGCGAAAAGCCGTATGGGTCGGAGCGCGTAAGAGCGCAGCAGATTTGCGCCGAGGGCGTTTCCCCTGCGGCTGCGAGCGCTTTGTTGAAGCATCTGGGTTAGAATTTCAAATTCCTTCCGCTTCGTTGCTATTTCGCTTTGAGTGACACGCGGCCCAGCACAGTTAACGCGCATGTCAATACAACTGACCATTGGCGCCAGCAGAAGTATTTCCAGGGAGACGCGAGAACTTCTAGAGGAGGCAAAAGCGTTTCCCAGATAATATAAATTTAATAAATTTACATTTCGAGTTCTGTTTTGTAGATCGTTGTACTATCTTAATTGAAAATCTTTTTTTTATAGTTTGCATAAAAACTGCTAAGATATGACATATAGTACAGGTCTTGATAACTACATTTTTACTTTTGATGACATAACATTTCCTACAAGGTTAAAAATGCAGCAAATAATTTTAATCTCTTTTAAAGCCTCTTTTAAAGCAATTTTAAAGCCGTGCCCATCCAGTTCGGTACCCTTTAGCACGACCTGCCTGAAAAGGTACATAAAGCCACATATCGTCAATAACAGCCTACCCGACAACACGAAAGTGGTTCTCGCCATTTGACAAAAGCATTGTCGTCATGAGACAGCATCCCGCGGCACCTGCTGCAAATCAGAGTTTACGAGTTGTTTGATTGTTCCGGAGGCGAACAAAGGATCGATCTCCGAACATCCCGGCCTCTGCGGTAACGTGAACTTGACTCCTCACCAAAGCCAAGACAATCAAAAACTATCTCTTGCTGAGACCACATGTGTGTGCTTACCAGTCTTGCATTTTGTGCTTGAATTGGCTGCATGGGAAGAAATTGATCAATATGCCGTGCTTTGGGCTGTTGCGTTTTGCAGGAAAGGCATCAGACCACAATGGTATCAACATTAGTTTCACTTCTCTTTTTAAAAGTTAAATATTGCTAATAAATCAACAATTTGCCAAAAATAACAATTAAAAAGACTTACTACTGATGTCATGATCAAGAAAGGCAAGAACAAGAATACAATGCACCAAACGTTTACAGGTGATTTGAGGTATTTCCTTGTCCTCCAAATATTTGCCAAAAAGCTAACGAAATTTTTAAGATGTCTTATGGTTCTGTCTTGCTGCGCTTCAAAAGAGCGTACAAAAATTCAATACCGGTAACACCTTTGGAAATAATAGTTGCCATGCATCACTGCTTTTTCACGCCGCTGAGAGAGACTGAAAGAAGTGTATTCAGCTCGCTTGACTATGACAAAACAATAATGACAAGACAATAAGCCAACACGATCCAAATCGCGTAAAAAGTATAAGGAAACTGCGGTATTAGACCTAGAAATATAGAACATAGTCGAATGTTAAATCTGAGGTCTGACGTCTATCGGAAACGCTGTAATACGACGTATCTAAGACGTTTTAAGAGGTTGTAAAATTGCGAAACACACTTTTGTAATGGTTGTCTATGAAAAGCTGCCATTTTGTTTTTCCTCCGTGTCTTTTTGCGAATATTGCAAAAAATAGTGTCGTAAAAGTGGAAAAGAAAAAGGAGCGAAGACGTTTATGTCAACAGCACGAAGTCATTAATAGATGACCCTTAACTGAACGAATTAAAGACCAGGGCTTAACTTCTTTCCCAGCAGAATTTCTCACCCACCGCAAATACCTCGCCCAAGACAGCCAGGCCTGTTTTTCTGACCCCGCTAACCCCTGAGCCTGGGAATAGGCAGCATCTTTTTCCGGTCGCACGTGGCCTGCCCCCGCTGGTTGGGCGTTCTTGGAAAGGCGTCTTTGCGCCGTTCGCTACTTAGCGCTTCAAATTTCACTTTTACCGCCGCTCGCTGAAGCACATGGTGGGACTAACCACTCAACCTGCACTCGAAGCCCGTCGTGACGTGGCGGTTACCACTGTTAGACACGGCGCCTCATGTTACGACTAACGTCTTAACACCAGCAGCCGTGCAGTTTTCCTCAGCAATTCGACCATTTCAAGCAGCCGGCAATTCTTTCGAAAAGGACTCATGGGAAGCGTTAGAAATTTTCTGTGACTCGGGCGATAAAAAATGACCGGCAGAAATAAGAAAGAAGGCGCAGCAAAAGTTGATTCACTGAGTTTTTTGGTCATTTCAGCGCTGCTATTTTGAGAATGACGAATTTTCCAACTGATGTCACGAAAAGTGCTACAGCTGCAGCCGCTTGTTAAACTTGCTGAATCATAAGCGACGACCACTGCCATACCGTTCCCAGACGTCTCAGTTAGAAGCATACACTTTTGACTCATGCTATTTCAAACATCCTAATGGTTTGGCGCGAGCCAGCCAGTTGGCAATTGTTTAACAAGATTAAAAACAACTCAACAAGGTTGAATCCATTTACACCGAAGCACTCAGAACCGATGGAGATGTACGGAATTCCGGTAATGGCTCTCCTTGAACACAAAAACGCTATACTGGTAAGCATTAGTGCAGTTCAGACCAAGGTTTTTGGTCCTTGTATTGCTTGGCATAATCAGTGTTGGTCTTTTCAGGAGGCAAACGCCGAAAATTGTTTGAGTAACAAACATCACTGCAACAAGCATGCTTATTTTCTAATTGAAAGCCTTTGCCAAAGCGAAAATGCTCAATTCAATTTGCAACAGTCACCAAGCGCGCTTAAATTTGGTGCGCCGTTTGTTACCAGCACAATTCTTTGCCGATTCGGATCTAATGATCTCTCGCTACGATACTGAGAACCGTCAGTTTAATCAAAGCCGCAGCCAGGTATTCTGAAAAGCAAATCAAACACACCGAGGTATGAGCAGTCACTCCGCATCGCAAAGCGTGGAAAAACGTATATAGTTATATCTCGGCCCGAAACGTGGGCATGAAATCCAGATAATAATGCGAAGGTATTTTGCGTTAACATCAGTTTGTTTGATGAAGCCGGTAAGTTTTTGATAAAACCTTTAATGTTTGGTGGATATACCCAAACACATAGGAGCTTGCAGGTTTTGCTACGTATGGTTTGCAAGTCAAAGCGTTTTGTTTGTTCATTTTAGGTGGGATTTCGTGGAGACAAACTCGTTTCATAGCCATTCTTTCAAAGGCACGCCTCTGTTCACCTAAACTTATCAAAGAATAGTTTGGCAGGTGCACGCGCCGTGGGTTACACTTATCTGATCAAGTACATTGTTGCTCCATTTCAAAAAGTCTCTCAATGTCTGATGCCCGCAAAGGAAAAGTGAGTGCTTGTACATGGGAGGATAAACAGATCGTTATCTTTGAGTGAGTTATCAAACAAATGCACGCTCCGTCGAAAGAACGAATCAACTTTCAGTGTATCGCAGTTGAACTTTGCACACGACAGGCATCAGTCATCATTTTTTTACCACACAAGGTCCCGATGTGGTGTCATTTCCACGCTACTACTCCTGTTGTTCTTTAGTTGAGCGATATCAGGTGCAACAGTTGGTGCCGCGGCTGCTTGCTGTTTCCCTGAAGCCAACCACAAGCTGGGTACAGCCAGGGACTAGCCCCTCAAGCTGTTGCAACTGATAAAAGCTTTGAATCTTGTACAGTGCTTTGAGGAAATTGTTTACCGTTCTGTGATTGTAGGATTGGATCCCATCAAATTGTATTAAACGTTGCTCAGTTTTAAATGTTGTGTCTATCATTTTCTATAAGCCTCAGCTGTCACGTGACCATCGTTCGCGTGTCATGAGTCTTTAGCAAAACAGTAACCGGGAGAAACGCTCCTCCGGCAGAAAATAGCTGGAAACTGTCAGGTTTAAGCTCCACCTCATAAACACAAAAGTTCTTATTCTTCGGGGTCTTTCTTTCTGCCGTCTGGCCACGCTGTTGCACACGATCATCAGATGTGCGCTTGCGGCGAGCTAAAGAGCGTTCAGTCAATGCGAAATAATAACCGTAACAATCGTGACAATAAAGCGCGGTTTGCAAGAGCAAAGGCCTTTGATGATGTTGCTGGCTGGCAGCTACGACCAGTCGCGAAAAGATCCGTCAGTCATCGACGGATTATCGCGACACTGAGTTTCCAGTATTGCCGTTCTGCCTCGCCCTTCGTCTTGCGTGTGCCTGGTCTTATTAAAATCAATCTATTTGCGCCCCAAGTCCTTAGCAGAAAATTTAAGACGGTGTACAGTAGCCACCTGTGCTGGCATATCCGGTTGCGGGAAGATAGAAGACAGCGAGTCCCCGCCGACTTGAAAAAGATGGAGGGGAATCGATTTCCTGTTTAGTCCCCGCTAATGATCTGCAAACCTTTGCTTTTTTACAATACGTTTAGCAAGATACAACGAACTACTTATGGCGTGTTTCCAGGACTGACCATTCTAAGAAACTCTCTTTAATTCAATAGTCAAACACAAAAGAAGTATCCCATTGGTGGAATTTTTTGCTTTGCTGAAAACATCTGTATTTTGCTATTTCATTCTGCGAGACAGCTTTCTAACATGCTCTGTGCACCCTTTGTGGGTGAAATGCTTCAAAATATTGTATTTCTTCAAAAGTCGCCAGCGTTTAGTTAGGATGTGCTTGAACACAGAATTAGACACAAAAAATGTTCAGCGTGCGTACGTATTTGATGCTGGTCTTGATGATGGACAGTATTGCGTACAGTGATGCCTTAAACATCATAACCTTGTTAGTTTGGTTGAATTTTAGCAGAGAGTAAACTGTTTGCTTTGCCGTGTAGTTAAGGGGTTACGTACGTGTAATATGTAAGAGGTTAGTTGATATTTCACCAAACCTGGACTTCAAAACAAAACAATCACTTGGAAGGAATTCAATCCAAACTTTGAGAAACTACAAGGCAAGAATGTGATTACAAACGGCGCTGTCGCGTAGCATAATAGGAACATTGCTTTTGGGATGATTTTGCAGCGTTGTATCAAACTTCGACAGATCTATAGTTGCAATTGCAGTTTTTCGAGAAGTTGAGCAATGCGCCTGATAGCGGGTATGTTTGGTGTTCATATGAAACCATGTTCCTGTTATCCTACGCGACGTTTTTATTTGCAAATAGCTTTTCAATTTCGATGTACCTCCCGCCAGTAGTTGTCTTGGCAATTTTGGGGTATCTGTGAAATACCAAAAAAGATCATCACTTTCAAACAATGCGGTTCGGTGATGTATTAAAACTGGTATATAAGCGGTTTTGCCAGTAACGTCTGATGCTCAATTTCACAACAACGTATGTGCTTTCTTTTGTAACACGTTATTCTTCTCATACACACACCGAAATCCATTCCGCACATAACACAATTGCACACAACCAATTGTGCAAAAGCAAAACGTAACACCCACAAGCAAAACATAACACCCTACCAATCCCTAACTTAAAAGAACAAAAAATATTTTGTAGCATTTCCAGCTTCATTTTTTGCATTGCAAACAGGCTACAAATCCATTCCTGGGGTCTCCCTCAAAGTGCGTAAATTGAAAATGGACTGCTCTCTATCGGCACACCTTTGCACACCTTTGCACACCTTTGCACACCCTGCACACTCACAACGACCACAACTGCCTCCTGCAAGGCAGGGGTCCACTTCGCCCATACGCATCAGTTGATAAAATTCCGGAAAGTATTTTGTACCAGTGTTTATCAACAAATTATTATTTTTCCGTTTAGGCAAAAAAATATTCATATTCGAGCATCTATCAGGTCTACACTTTGGCTTATGAAAGAATTCTTCAAAAATATTTAATCTCCGGTGAATAAATCCACCCCCCTCTTCATACATCCATTTCAATTCTCGAAAACTAATTGCTTTCTAGTGCCGAGAAACCATGACCTACTCTGAACAATTTCCATCAAATCTGCCTGTTATCGAACGTGTAAATCCCATTCTGCCTTACTTTGTCAACGTTCTACTTTTCTCCTGTCGAGTAACCCTGGACCAGATCTCCTAATCCCCCGCTTTTAAGTCGGAAGTTGCTTGTTACAGTGTCAGCTAAAGAGTTAAAGTGCGCTATATCGCTAAACCACCTTGCAATTACACTGCTGGCCGTACATTAAATAGTTATGTAAACTCTTCCAAAAGCGGCTTGGACCTGCGTGAATCTGTTATGCGGAGTGTGATGTATTACTAGCATGTAGCTATGAACTTGCTAATCACTGTTGTCCTGTAGATGTCGTAGCATGGAGTGTTATTTTTAGCCAATGGTGCAGTGTGAAACAGGAAGGGGATCACGTGTAAAAAAATGATTGGGGATGCAAAGAAGCTGTGACTTGCTACATTCAACCTGACTACGATTTTTCAGATGAAGATTTCACGGAAAATAATGCGAAACGCGCCGATACTTAGATGCTATAACATGAAGAAAAAGAAATGTGAACGCCGCTCCCGCTTGAAAATAATTGGGAAGGTCGACGTTCCCCCGACTAGACCACTATTATTAGAATATTATTATCACAGCATAACTTGTTTCGATGTTTAGTTTAAATTTGAAAAGTACAGTTAATGAAACAGCAAGGCATTTTGCAGTACTTCGAAATAAGACAAAGACAATAACAATTCAATAAGTGATATTGTTCCAAGCCAACACAAAGTGAGCTTTACAAACCGAATTTCGCAGAATTAACACCTTTCGTATCCCCTCAGAGAAAGATGCCGATTTATTCAGCATTAACCTCTGTAGAAAAGATTGTCTGTGTATGAAGCGGCAGCTAACTTCCCACTAGTTTTGAATTCAATGAAATAAATTTTTATGTGCATTGGCGTTTCGATTTTTATAATTTCACGTAAACTGTAACATTGTTGTTGAATTCTTATAAATAACCTCAGTAGACAAGATGTTTTTGTAAAAATTAGGTCATTATTGCATTTTTAAGATATTAAAGCATCTCTTCATTTTTAATAGTGAACAAGCGTAACATTGTTGGGAACCACAGTTTTACACAGTATTGATTTTAAGATAATATTGTCTGACGCTCGTTTCCTTCAAAACTTAGAGACAGAACTTCCTTGTGACTGTTTTGCATACTCTCTGTTCAATCCATTCACTTGACGATGTTTATCATCGTCATGTTTAGAGGAAGCTTGGTACCCATAAAAAGAACTGGCGTTGCGTTTACGTCGATGCAGATTGAGCTGTTAGGTTAATCGGTCAAACGCGTCAGGCTGACTGTAGGTTTAATTAGGGAGAAAACCTGTAGGAATTGGGTTTCGTCATAAGCTGGAATTCGCTGTTGCAACACTCGAAAGCAACCACTTTCTTGTCTACGTAACAGTCGGGCGCGCTGATTCAACCGGGTCGCAAAAGAGGATGCTATCGGTGCGATCCCTTGACGAACGTTGGATCTCGCTCAGCTCCAATCACTCTTCGCTGTGAAATCAGACACCTTAGCGATTCGAGGCGCTCTGCGTCACTGACAATCGAAATTTTCCGGAAAACGCGTCTTGCTAAAAGTTTCTTTGATCCAGACAAGCTTTTAACACGTTACAGTGCAGGCATCGGCGTACTTGGTTTCTAAGTGCTGAGGGCGAATTTTTTCCCGAGTTCGTTGTCGTTTCTTCACACTGGCCGTGAATGAACTGCAACGACAGCTGTGTGCCCCAAGACACCGCATTACGCTGCATTTGCTTCCCAAGAAACGCGCGGGGCCGTTTTTATTTGACGCTGACGGTAGTAGAAGTAGTATTGTTTTTGTGACGAAATAATGGCTCACACAAGTCAACAGATCATACAACGTTGCGTGGAAGAAAACGGATCTGTCAAACCAGGGGTCCCAATCTTTCTCAGATCATGTACCCTTTCAGCATTTTGACATATGAGCATGCACCTCTAAATTTTCTTATGACAAAAAGGTTGAGCAAAATAACAAAATACACTGAATTTTTAACAGAAGTTTTACAGTTTTAGAATTATTAAGGTAGACTCCGTTTTTATGTCTCAAACTTAATTTGTTGTGGATGCACAATAAATGCACTCCTTGCGATAGGCAAATGTACCCCTAGGGGAACATGTATCCCAGGTTTGGAATCCCAGTGTTAAACGAAGAGTTACACAAGAGCTACTACTGACGGTGAACAACTTTCGTCACCATCAACCCTTTTTTGGGCAAGACAGGTTTCTGCAAAAAACGTACAGCCAGGACTCCCTGATAAAACGTGAAGTGATGCCAAGAACAACTCGTGAAACCCTAACGACCAAGTGCATGTCAAATACAACACAAACATTTGTCATCTTTCGTGCTATCCGGTGCCGAGCCTCGGAGGAGCGTTAACAGTTCGCAAATCGAGGGTTGCTTGATTGTGGCACAGGCACCTGGTTTTTAAACTGTGCGCAACGAAGGTGTTTTTAGTGGACCACAGAGCTATTTTGAACAGACTCTGTACCGTGCGTCCTTCTGTTATAAACTTTTCCATAGTTGCGTTTTGTACGGAGTCGTAGAGTCCAATAAAATACATAATACACATATATCAGTTGTCTATTTGTTACAGACTTTATCAATGATAAAATCGATTTCAACCTAGAATCTATTTTATCACGTCCAATGCCTAGATATATGCAAATATTTAGCACTAAAGCCCAAACGAAAAGCAAATTGACGGAGCAAAATCAAACCCCTTGAATTTAATCACGACGTTGTTTGTGTTCCGTCGTCAAGACAGTTAAGGATTCCGAATCTTGTTTTTTGTGTCCAGGAACATCAAATCTCAGGGAAATATAACTCGACCTGGAAGTTTACCTTACGTTTACAATATCCTTTCAAAAACTTAAGGAAGTATCAGCATTGCGAATCTCGACTGCCGGTGTGACTTGCAAGCGAGTGACCTTTCCTATCCGGAATGAGAGTAAAATAGCTTGAAGCTGAGGCATTGCGCTCAACAGGTTGAGGTGCTTGATTTTTATTATTTCAGCAGTGCTTGGAACTGGTGTTGATAAATATAAAGTCAGGCACGATTCTAATTCAGTGCAGCTATTTCGAAAAGTGTCAGTAGACGAAGTCTTCTGCTATGCCAGAGGTTGCCAACCTTGGGTACATGTACTCCTAGAGGTAAATTTGCCTATCTTAAGGGGTACATTTAAGGTTAGTAAAAGAAGGGAAAAATATATTCGTATATTACTTATTTCCAAATATTTATACATATATCAGTGAATTTTATTTTCAGAAATCGTTTTATGCTTATCATTAGATACATCTATGATTAGTCATGATAAAATATTTTGTCATATGAAATATTAGGGGTACATGCTCATCTCTCGAAATGAGCTGAAGCGGTACATGGTAACATAAAGGTTGGGAATCCCCGTGCTATACAGTAGTTACTGTCGCAGTGCGTTTTAGGATTCCACTGATATAAGTGTATCGTCTGTGTTGCATGTCACTCTGCATATGTGTGGTTGTCTCTTTACCTAATACGCTGTTGGTTATGAATGACCGGGAATGTAGTTGGAAAACCTCAAAAAGGTTGCTTTAAATAACGACTATACTGCCAATAACATTTGAACTGACAGTAGGTGAATGAGTAATATAAGTACGTACAAAATTTATGTGAAGTGGATTGCCATTACTTTTTCGTGGTAATTCTTCGTTTCAATAAAGACTTTAGAATGGCCCGAGGTTTTTCACCCTGAAGCTGTAAGGAAGACATGTGGCGTATCTCAAGACAACATTCCTGGCTATGACCGATCAGTGATTAGTGGTTGTGTCCTGCTGCAAGAGTTCCATACTGCCGTTACATTAGCTCGAATGGGTATTGGAGGCGCTTCCATTTCGTGGTTATTCTTAACAATTTTGCCAGTTCGTTTCACTGCATGCAGTACCGAATTTAGGGGAGGGCAAAGTGGGCGCCTGCCCAGGGCTCTCGACAAACTTGTGACCTCCACAGTCATGAACCGTGCGGCCCCTGGTTAAGGCTGGTTTCACATATTTAATGTCAATAATCATAAAAATACTTAATAACAACAGTATTATGATTACGTATTTACAGCTAACTGATAATAGTATTTTCTTGACCTTGAATAATATTTCATTGAGGTACTGAGGGCCTACACAAAAAGGCTTCCCTGAGGCGTCCATATGTCTAAACCGGCCCTGACTTCATGGTCTCGAGACGGGCCTAAGTCTGGAACAACATCGCGGCCCAAAGCTTTCGTGCCCACGAGTTTTTCACTAGCGGGTTGAGTCAAATACGCTAATGTTATGTTAAAAAGTCTTTATCAAAAGACCACTGACGCAACCACAAGTCGTCGAACTACCTGAGTTCTTTTCTTTCCGAAACTGATTTTCTGCTATCAAAATTATTTGCCTTTGTGTTCTGGTATTGCGTCGCCACATAAGGCGCAACTTGGGTATTCACTGGGGTGATCACCTGATGCGCATTTTTGCCTTAAACAAACTGACAACACCGATCGCTCTCAACCATAAATTGCCACAGTGAAGTAGTGCGCAATAAATAGTTTTAATCGCGAACCATAAGAAGATAAATTACTGCGGCGGTGCAAACATAAATAAAAAGAAAAATCAGCGAGTTGTGCACAAATGACAGAAAAGCGAACGCAACCACAAGCAGAATAGAAAACCGGACAAGGTTACAAATAAGGCTTTAAAAAAATAGAGAAAACTAGTGCAACAAGGTTTGCAAGAACGTCTGTCAGGCTGCCGGATGCGTTTTCCAGGTAATGAGCAGCAAATATGAGATTGAATAAAAAGCAAATTAACAAACGCCTCACACAAGAGCGAGTTCGAGGGCCTCCTCCTCGCTCATTTTCGCCAGTCCTGGTCGCGTTACATGGCAAAAGCAGTTTAATCGAAGCCGACGACAAAGCACTTCAGTGTTGTTTATTTTACAGTAGTTGAAGAGGATAAGAGCCGTGCATGTTTGGCACGCCAAATCTGCGTTTTGGGATGTACAGCTCTTTTGTGTGCGCCACTGGAAGAAACGCACCGCAATGCCAGGTCACTGCTGAGGGATAAATGTTGCTGGCACGTGGTGGTGCGGATGTGGGAACGATAACAAAATTACAATGTCAACGAATAAATAAGAAACAACGAAAAACAAAAGCATGTACTACAGTGAAAAACCGGCGCTAGAAAACTCGCACGGTCATTGCTTCTAGTGCAGAAACGCGCCAATGAAGACGGCATTTCGACAGGTGCTGGTACCAGCGTCGCTTCTGCGGCTGGATGACAAAAAATTACTGTTCAACACATCTCTTTACGTAAACCTTCCGACTGCGAGCACATCTGAGCTTTACGCATTTTCATCTGTTCGCGGAGAAAAACGTTTTAGCACCTGCAGAAAATCCTGCAATAGTGAATAACAGATGTAAAAAATGAACTTGAAGTACAGCAGGTTTAGCGTTTTCCTTGCGATCTCGTGCAAACAAGGCAAAAATTAAAGCAATGAACTGAGAAGCAGTTTTGCAAAAGTAACCGGCGCAACTTTTTGAGAAGAGAAAAGTGTATGGGAGGACCGGCGAATCTGTTCAGAACTTGATAAATTTTATTGGTTTCAGAATTGAAAAATATCTTTTGGCTCACACGGAATCATAAAACAATTTTTTTTCAAATGCTTGCAAACTCATAAAGTTTTTGTGGAAATTACAAACTCAAAACTTGCGGAACGATGGCAGTTGCTTTTTTACATTTTTAACTAATTGCGTGGTGTTACGTGGCAATACCTTTATGCTACGCGCACCAATGTCGTCCAGCCCGTTCACATGTTCACCCTCCGCATTCCATTTTGTTGAGCCGTTTCGCAAGGAAAAAAGGGTTAATGCTTGTCGCAAAGCGGCACTCAAGTCACTGATAACTTGCTAATTTTCGCTCCTGCAAAAACGCACTGACCCTATTGATCAACAACCATTCTTCTGATGTTCTCAGTCCAATCTGAACTAATAGGTGCGCGGCTCAACAACCGCTGGCTCCAGGAACTCTCGACCCGAATGGCGCCTCCATTGGCGGGCGTGCCGTCGGCATACCGTCTTTTGCGGACCCACAAAAAACCTGCTAGTTGAACCCCACCTCCACTCCATCGGAAGATATACGCCGATGAGTCATGCCTTATAAGACTCGCCTCTGCGATCTCTCAGTCGTTGGTCTAAGTGTCTGCGATCTCTCAGTCGTTGGTCTAAGTGGCCAATTGACTCCACGAATAGGAGACTCGGGGCCGGCAGGCTTCACGAAGCTTTCACACGATCGGCCGATGTTGACTTTCGCCTTTTGTGGCGCGTATTGCTTTTAGGTTCGCTTTGCGTTCCGGTTTCGTAACTGTCCGACACTTGCACGTTCCCGGTGCTGGACGCCTGGGTCGGCGC
>JGI24021J15306_10000089_pt1 | contig 42866 bp, 30 predicted proteins | sample Ectturendosymbi1_FD_15306 | JGI IMG/M metagenome (IMG submission 15306)
TTTTTTGCAGTGCTTTTTTTTCTTGGAACAAAGTGGTACAAGCGAAATCCACCTTCTGATCGGATTTTCTTTGAAGCATCTTCTTGCATTGTGGTAAAATGCAGGTGTAACCGAGAGCTGTCTTCTACTGATCGCATCTGTGCCGATCAGTGGCGTAGCCCAAAATTTTGGAGGGGCAAAAATGCTGGGGAGTCCAAAATCTTTGATTTTAGTCGAGTAACAGTATTTTGTTTGGGATACCGCCTCTCAAAGCACAAAATGACTAGATATGCTAAAAATTGAGGGGGCATGGGGCCAAGGGGCTTCCTGGGCCTCCCATGGCTACGCCTATGGTGCCGATCGAAGAATATTTATATATTTTGTAGGTCAGTGGCAGTCATAAGACAATTTACCAGTTCATAAGTTTCATTTTACCAGTGTTGTCTACTTTCATTTTCTCTCAGTATCTGAAATTCGTTTGCCCCAACTGCACGTTGGAAGCAACATCACGCCCGATTTCTCACAATTCACAAAAAAGTTTGTTTGTGTTTACTTTTTAGTCAGCGGCTGTACAAAAACGCTGTCCGCATTTTGTAGCATATTTATATGAAAACACATAACTCGTTGTACACAGCAGGACATCGTACGTGTCTCTATAGAAGCAAAAATGATATCAATATAACTATTAATTTTATTTGTTTGAAGTTGGCAGTCAAAAACAGATGCAATACTCCGAGGTCGCAAAGAGCTAAGAGTCACTGGATGGATTATGCGTTAGACGGATCCAATGTAAGAGGTTGCAATTTTGATTTTAGCCTAGCGAAATATTTTGCTAAACAGTATAAACTGTATGCAGACCAAGTTATACAAAAGTTTGTTTTCTCTTGATATCACCTTCTAGGATCTTTGTCCATGGTCTTTAGTGAGTTCGCTACATGTTCCAGTGCATATTGGTATTAACAGCGGATCTAGCAACGGTAGTTAGGTTAGTTACGACCCCAAACAACTCTTGCTAGCCTTGAAATGAGATTAAAACAAAACTATCATTTTTCCTGAATTGAAACTCTCTATCGCACAAGGTACTGTAAATCTTATATCCTGTCTTTGTGTTTGAGCCCCCGTTTCCTGACTTCCCACCAATTACCGGTCTGGATCCGCAACTGGTATGTATTGTGAGTAGAAATGAAAAAGCTTCTGTACTAGTAAAATAGTTGGGAGGTATATCTAGTTCTTGTCATCATTCAGAATACCAGTCGGGATGCATCAAATCAGCTGCTGCTAACTTTTAGAAACAATCCAAACGTTTTTTTCCATAGGCTACACTGGTTCGTGATATTAAATACGTTCTTCGCATTCTCATCCTGTACATTCCTCTTCCATTGTTTTGGACTTTATTCGACCAGCAAGGCTCGAGATGGACTTTACAAGCTGTTCGAATGGATGGATACATTGTAAGATTCAAACAGTTTTCACCATTTAACCCCACAAATTTGGATTCTGTCTGAAATGAATTTTTCGCATGGATGAAATATTTGATTTTAGAATAATTTCTCTGTATTCGTGTAGAACAATATCTGTTATTTTTAAAGGGAAGTTTCCAAATTCTCCCTGACCAGATGCAGATTTGCAACCCACTGTTTATAGTGACTCTTATTCCGTTGTTTGAAGTCACATTGTATCCTTGCCTCCGAAGATTTAACATACACTTCAGGTAAATATGCAGCAAGCTTTTAATTTAGAGCGATGTTACAACAAAATGATATCGAGACCAGTTTATAAAGATCGGTTGCAATTGTGCTTTTCAGCAAAATTTATACTATGAAAAAGAGCGTAAAACAGAATATAATGTGAAAATTCTGTTAACAGTTTCTAGCAATGTATGAAACTTGCAGATTTTTAAGTAATGTTTCAAGAGGTTTCAACATGCCTGATTTATTTGAAATGCTTCTTAGTTACCACAGCCGTATTCACAGTACGAAAGTTTGGAATATGGCAAAGTATAAACGATTGTAATAAAAGTCTGTAAATTTTGAGAAAACCCATGCATTCAAAGCTTTTGTAAATTCGGGAAGATGGACACCTGCTAGTCTTGCCAAACTCTTCCCTATTGTTGTGGTTTGGACTTAAATAAATACGGTAATTTTTCTCTGTTGCAAAGCTTCCTAATTTTATTCTAATCATATTTGTTTAGTTTGATCAGTGATTCTTAACCTTTTTATTACCACGCCCCCTTTAAGTAATTGTCGTTTGTGTCAAGCCCCCCTGACAATAAACAAGCTGTATAAGCAAATGTATTCATCAGTTGATTTATTGATCAAACCTTTCATGTTGCACAGGGCATAAGGGTTCGCTACCCCCTTGAAATCTGTTGACACCTCCCAGTTAATAACCACTGAGTTAGATGATGAATGAGTTTTTCTTTGGTATGCTAAAATTGGATGATATTCTTGTTGAAGATGTTTTTGCACGAGAAGGCGTTTGATTGTTCTCATCCAAAAAAACTTTTGTTTTATTTCAGATCGGGTAATATTTATTTGAAAAGCTGAAAAACATAAAAATTTATCCTTCAGCAAATCTGACTATGAAAATCTAGAGACGTCTCACAAAACGTCTTTGATTTTACCTTTGTTTGCCACGTACAGCCGCAAACAAGTCAAATATCGCAAATTTTGCTCTTATTTGATGTTACACTGTAGCAGTTTGTTACTAAAAGAAACACTGACTTTGCAGCCCGCTTAAGAGAATGGGATCAGGAATGTTTCTTGCCGGATTTTCATTCGTCGTTGCTGCCCTTGTTCAAATGAAGATTGATGTGAGTGATTTAAAAAAGAAATCGGTTTCGAATTGGTGTCCCACGTGTAGTTGTCAGGCATTTTACATCAACTGTTAATCTGCGTTTCTTCCAGATTCTTTTACTTGAAATTTTGCTTTTATTCGAAATTAGTAAAGTTTTTGAACAACTCCAGACTTTTTTATGATTTCCTCAGGTAAATTTAACAAACGTTCCAAGCTCTCCACTTCAAACATCATTACGGGTGATAAACGCTGCTAACTGTTCTGTGAAAATTCAGTCAAACGTCTATCCTCAGTGGAGGATCTTTCCAAATGGAAGTTCCGCTGTTTTCGTCCAACCCGAAATGGTAAGAGTGAACGTTATGCTTTCAGTTGCTGATGTCATGGGTGGCGGAACCTTTTTCAGGGGGGCACAAGTGTAAGACAAAAAAACATAGAAAATTTTTGTGGTTTGAATTGGCAACTATGACGTCACAAGCATTGAAATATGACGTCATTGCCTATTCACTTTGTGAAGGTTTAAATTCCACTATTTTCGATAAAATTACAACACTATGAAAACGTTTCGGTGAACCACCTGAAATTCAAATAGGTTGTTACAGGGGCGAGCCAGGTCCATACGATTTATTCTGACTGAATAAAACCGTTTGACGTTTGCGTCACTGAAATTTCCATTTGCTTTCATTCTGGCTGCCATTATTGTTGCTCTGTGACGTTAGTTACGTAATAATAAATGAGTCGTTCTCATGGTAACTTCTCCATTGTTGAGAAACGTAGCCTACGTCACAGAGCAATAATAACGCCAGTCAGTCCTCTGCTTACTAGGCTCATTCATATTAGCCCGAGTGGCTGGACAATTTGTCCGCTCGTTTGAAATTATTCTCGAAATGGGAACTGTCCATTGGATTGCACTTCAAATGCAATGATCTATACCAGGGGTGGAGAACCTGCGGCCCGCGGGCCAAATGTGACCAGCATGAACATTTGATATGGCCCGGACCAGAATTTTTGTCACCCAATATAGAGTACAAGTCGTGTCAAAACGAAGCTCTGTAATAAGCATTTACTTGGATAGTAGGTCAAGAGAACACACTCTTCCTCATTGTTAGATAATGGTAGAATTTTAGGATAAAAATTAATTGATTTTGGTCTTCCAGCGATAATGCACAATTCATGCGGCCCGTGATAATAAATAGATTCCCCAACCCTGATCTATACAAATTCTTTGCTTCAAAAAACATTCAGTCCGGTATTAATTATGTTTCAACATAGCCTATATTTAATTGCATGGGCAGGTCAGGCTCTGATGGATGACCCCGAGTAAAGCGCGAGCGAACGAAGTCGTGAGAACGCCTATTACGAACGATATTGTTTTATTCAGGTCACCTGCAACATGAACGCGAAAGGCCAGACATGGAACGAAAATAAATTAACAGTGACAAGGCCCAAAGAAAAGAGCCCGAGTTAACAACTTAGTGAAGTGACACCGTGGGTGGTGGCACAGACATACGAAGCAAGCAAACTCGCGTTCTCCGATATAAGTTGTAATCGGAAGACTCGGGAGAAGCCCGAGGAGCCCATGTGCCGGAGTCGCCACTGGGCTGTTAAAAACACCAAGAACACAACTTAAAAAACAGGCAAAAGTGACACGGCACTGATACCTGTCTTAAACACATTCAAAATCACAACTTTTCCAAATCTTGAGCACAGACGTAACATGACTGAATACTCATTCTACAACTGCATTAGATGTCGGTGTCAAGTGAAATACCTGACCTCTGCGAAAGTTCTGACCTATTATTGTTTGTCAGCTATTTTGCTCATCAGAGAAAAGGAAAAGTTTGGCGATTACTTTTTGGATGTGTGTTGTATAAATTAAAACTTTTTGTTTAGATGTCAGATACCCACAACAAGCTACAGTACGGGAATAACTATAACCACTGAAAAATATTGGATTTAGTCTTAGACCTCAATTATTGTTCTTTTTCTAACCTTAACATAAACCCTAACCCGACACACTTAACTAAACACTAGACCCTGAGCTCTAATCATCAGTTTTCTCAGCGTATTCTATATGTAGAACATCACTCTGTGCATGCGCACATGGCGTGAAGCTAGAAATTTCGCTTGACACAGGAATGCAAAGACAAGACAAAGCATATGCAGCAACTAGCTAGTTGTCTGCTGTAAGGATGCCAATTATGTTGCCAATGTAGAAATAAATATGATATTTTAGTGTTGCCAATGCAAAAACAAAAACACAATTTAAATTGATCTGTCAAATATTTCATTTTGCCTATAAGATTCAGCAAAATTTCACTATTTAGAATGGTGCTGAAATGCTTGAAATTACACGAAAGTTTTGATGGTGTGGCATTAAGTTTTTTTCGACACAAGAGCATGGGTATCGGAAGGGATGCAGGAATTTGAAAATTTCAGCAAAAAAGGCTCTTCTCTTCGTTTCGAGTGCGGTAAAATACAAATTTCACCACTTTTGGCCCCTCTAGAAAAATTTTTTGAAAAATCCACTAGCGCCCTCCCTGGAAAAGATCCTTCTGATGCCCATAAGCATCTAAAATTACACCATTTTTGTAAAAATTGTGTTGTATTACACCATCTGGCAACACTGTTCAACAACACCAACGCGGTAAGCAAGCCATAGAAGGGTAAGAGACTGTGCACGGTGTATTCTTCCAAACATTACGAAAACCTGCCAAACAACAAATTGTATGTTACAAATAATATTCACAAAATTCTACAACATTTGTTTCTTTAAACGATTTACTTTAACAATGGACCCAATACTAATTGTTACCTAAACTTATTCAGGAAAAAATCCCAATTCAAAAGTGGGGGGGCCAGGCCCCCCCAGAAATAAAAGTTGGGGGCCTAGGCCCATGCGGCCTCCCCCGTTCCGCCACCTATGGCTGATGTACTGTACTTGAATGAATGTTTAGCGGCAGCAAAAGAAAAAATTATTTGCTTTCGAACACTTGATGGTATAGGTTAGGTTTTCGTAATTCGTTTTAAATTAAGTTAAAATTTTTAGCGATTTTATTAAAACATATTGAATGCCAGGCGGTTTTATAGCCGCGAGACGTTCGGTACAAGCTCTTTTTGGCTACGATGGCTCGACTTCGGCATAAAACAAAACAATAAGCTAAAATGCCATGTAGAACATATTTTTGTTGAACCGATGAAAATCCCCTTTCGCACGGTTTTGGCAAACAGTTGGCGCCAGAAAAACAATTGGACATGAGCATACAGAAGACAGTAAAACGTTTACATAAAAACTCACAAATATGTCCAATCCAAATCCCGCTTCAAGCTCAAAAAAGAGGAATCTGTTTCATTGGTCCGCAAACTGCGATACGCGCATCACAAATGATACGCGAAGGCCTTCAAGGTGGTAGGCTAGTAGGCCTACCTTCTGCTTTCTTTGCAAAAAAACTGTATTCACAGTTTTGGCTTTATTTATCAGGTTCTGTTTACAAATTCTCGCATTTCTGCCTACATTTTCTACTGTTTTTTAACAATGGCCAGTATGTTTCTCATCGCCATTTTGTATGTCGCTTCTGTGTCAAGTCTAGGTCTCTATACTTTTGAATGAATAATATTTGGTTGAATGAATTTTCCTGGAACAAGTTGGTACGCGGTGACAGCACCGGGCTCTCAAGTGATACGCGATCAGAAAAAGACTGGGAACCATTGGTATCATTGCCATGAATATCCAGGACATTTAAATAGCTCCAGTACACAGATCGATGTTTTTGCAGTGGTGAAAGGTCTAGCATGGCGCTGTACGGCTAGGCCCGAAGTGAAGTATGTAAATTTATGTACCTTGGCACCCAGGGTGTTAACAGCTTTTTTTATTTCAGCTGCATTAAACAGAAACAGGACGGCAACGGTATTGTTTCCATTTTCAAGGAGCACGTTCTGACACTGTGATTATAATCGGATTCTGCTCTAAACTAACGCAGTTCTACTTTGATTCTGCGCAATTTATGAGTCTCATCACTACTGAATAGAGCATGCAGCAGAAATAAGCAAATACTTTTTCTTTCGATCAAAGCTTATTTTTCACGATACCTTTACTTTAGTTTACCGATTGCAGAATTTCTTATCCAAAAACAGGTAAGTTAAACGCTTCCAAGAGTAGCAGAAATTGGTTACGAAGGTCATAAAACAATCTGCAGTTTGAAGAGCTACTGCACAAACAAAAACAAACTGACTTTTGCGGGTGAAAGACTTAAGTAAAAGCTGATTACAAAACTCTCAGTAAAAGTTGTGTCTGGCATATATTAAATGCTTGCCGCAGAAAGTGAAGTGTACTTAAAATCACTCCAAATTTTTATCGACAAGGAAGAGGCTGAGATGGTGGATGGATAGCCGTTATTTTATCTAAGTATAAGATGCGTCAGCAACTCTTGGAGGGTGGTAATTCCTGTAGCGCGATTAAAATAATTTTGAAAGCTGACTTTTACACTTCAAGCACTATAGTTTAAATCAGGGGTGGGGAACCTATTTACTATCACGGGCCGCACGAAATGTCCATTATCGGTGGCGGGCCTCAAAATGAATTAACTTTATCCTAAAATTCCTCCTTAATCTTAACTATGAGGAAGAGTGACTTCTCTTTACTTGCTATATAAGTACCATGGACCTCGTTTTGACGCGATGTTGTGCTAACTTAGGTAACAAAAATTCTGATGCGGACCATATCAAATGTTCATGCTGGCCGCATTTGGCCAGCTGGCCGCAGGTTCCCCACCCCTGGTTTAAATGTTCTTCACGTATAAAACTGCATTACGTTTATCGTTTGTTTTTGGTTTACTTTTGCCGTTTTATTTGGTTCCCTTTTTTGATTGTTTCCAACTGCCAATCCCAAAATGAAAATGGCTGTTACTCCATCATGGCGACGCATTTATGACAAGAGCATTGTGTTCAAAGGCAACCAAGACCAAAGAGATTTTTATCAAACCAAGAATGTTTTACATACGGTACGCTTGTGCTACTTCAACTTCTTATTCAAATGCGACAGTCACTTTGCATGGGAAACATGCCTACGACTTCGTTATAAGTGATTCTCACCCTGGATCACTCAAGTATCTCTTGGTAAGTGGCATGAAGTTCTGCAATTGTAATAACAAATCCAGAGTAAAAACAACTCTGACACCAGATACTCGGTATTATTGCAAGGAAGTATCCGTGCCCTCGATTTCAACCGGAGACCTGGCTGACAGTTCGTCGAGGTTTTGATCACAAGCAAGATTAGATTTAATCAAACAAGTGTTGGCTGGCATGCACATCAATTGATAAGAGAAACATACTGAGTGAACATTTTGGCTCATGTTATTAAAACAAAAGGTTCACAATCAAGCCTAACAAAACTGCCAATAAGATAGAAACGACAGGTAGAAAAAAATGGTAAGAATGTGACTGAAACTGTAGAACAGAAAAAAGATTATAAGCTGATAATCGAAGAAACGAACCCTGCGACTTTATTACGAAATTTGAAGTTAACAAAAATGTTTCATGGTAAAAAATCTCTGTTTCAATAAATTGTTACCTTTCATTACATTTACAAACATATACTCATCGCATCAATAAAACTGCCTAATGCGGTACTTCCGCCAGTGGATGCTGCGTGAATTCATCTCTGGTTGCAGTGGCTTGCTGAGAACACTTCAATAAAAAAGGGAGTGTCTGATAGCACCATTTTTATTTCCAGACTTCTCACAAAACGGAGAAATCAAGCAGCGGTAAAGCTTTTGTTGGGTGAGTTGTAATTAATTTTGAAAGCATGTTACGGCAACACCACTTGCATTGTTTACATCAAAAACAATTTTGCTGTTAAGGCATTTTTCTCGTGTTGAGACGGTTGAGGATATTTGAAGGATCAGTTAATCAACAAAAGATAATTTATACTGCGTTTCAGAGAAATGCGGTGACCCTCAGATCCGAGATGTTACAGGTGCTTGCCACATCTAAATAAACAAAAAATTTTCGAACATGACCCATCCGTTAACTAGAAAAATTACAGTTTTTTAAATGTAAGAAAAATTCATATTACAACACAAGGTTGTTTCTTTTTACGCAGCCTATGGCAATCTTGTTCACTGCATGATCTCGCCCTGTTATACATAGGACGCAATGCAACGCAAAGATCTGCAACTGAAAACTACGTCCTGTAAAAGTTAAACGGCCGATTACTGCATGAATGACATCCTTGCTTTGGACCACACACCTGAAACAAGAACTAGCGAAGATTTTTCAAAAATTGTGTCATTTGAAAAATCTCCCCAAACTGCTTTCATGGGCGTCGAAAGGATTTTTTCCAGGGGAGACAATAGTGGATTTTTCCAGAGAGGTACAAAAGTGGTGAAATTTCATTTTAGCAACTCAAAACTAAGAAAATAACTTTTTTTGCTAAAGATTTCATAGGAAAATGTCAAAATTCAACGTCCAGGGGGTACAGGCCTCCCTCTGTCCCCTTTCGACGGCCGTGACTGCTTTGAATAACTGTTAAATGAATTTTAACTTGACGCATTCTGGATGTTGTCACGTTTCTTGTTTCAATGTTACTTGAAACATGCACTTTATGCAATACGTTTGCTTCTGTGCGCGTTCTAGAATTGCCATTGACGCACTTATGTTTTCGCATATTGTAAGCCCAGTTCGTGGCAATGTTTCTCAACGTAAAGTTAAGGTAGTAGGTGACAATGACACCAAAAGCATTCTCGCAGATTTTCATCAGTGGTATTGACATTCTTAGAGTAATCAACACGCTGAATGTTTTCGTGACAATCATCACTGAAACTGGAAAGAAGATCAAAGTCCTGCCAAACACCAAAGTTCCCTTGCCTGTGATGACGAGAGGATCGTAAGTTGCAAAACCTGGTTCATCCGTCAAAGCAAATATATTTTTCAGGATATTATATTAAGAACTTTTATGCTACAGATCAGTGTTTTTCAACCTTTTTGCTGCAGTGGAACCTTCCGCAAATGTTTACATTGCTCATGGAACTTTATGCAGTGGTCCAAGTGACTATCCTACTTTCTGTAATGAACCAGATGGGTAGAAATGTCGCATTTATATTTTCTATTCAGTGTTTCGGCGGAACCCCTGGCAGTCACTCGTGGAACCCTGAGCTTCCGCGGAACCTCAGTTGAAAAACATTGCTATAGATTATGGTGTGACGTTGTTTTCGCGAAACAATAACTTACCATTAAGATCTTGGTACAAAACTGTATTAGCAACAGAAAATCCACTTCGTATGAACTATACCAACATTTTCCAAGTTCCAAGCCGTCGAGCAAGTAAATCGAATATCTCAATAGTTTACACCATAATTGAACTTAGGAAGATCCTTGAAGTTAGTTCTGCTATTCTCGATGCATTTGTGTCTATATTTCGTGGTAAGTTAGACCTTCTGGGAAAACAAATCTTGGCCTGTGTGGAAAACCAGAGATTGGCTTAGTCGAACCGACGCAGACATCAGCCAGAATTCGTCAAACACATGGGCGTAACGAAGTGCAAGGGCGCCGGGCACAAGCCCAGGGCGCCGAATCACTATGGGAGCACCGAAAAGTCCCAAAAAACTCACAAGTACTTTTTTTAATACAGCAAATTTCCTTCCGAAAGACCTCAAGTTCGAACATGGGAGCGCCAAACTTGCTTCTTGCCCCGGGCCCCATCTAACCTCTTAACGCCCCTGGTCAAACAAATACGTAACTTTCAAACAATATAGTTTTGATAGCATTATTTCAAGTACTAGCGTCTATTTTGGCCATAACTTTAAGCAGTGTTTTGTAGCTTGCATCTATCTGCCATACTTTAATGCCAGTCATTATGTGTAGATACACTTTGAATGTTCAAGCGCAAGGTCTGACCAACATCTCGCGTTTTCATTACGCTGTTGGCACAGGAGGTTTGTACACAGTTGTTCTTCGAGACAAGAACGCTTCTTCGTTTGGAGTCAAATCGGTGAGCACGAAAAATGGAAGTTACTTCGTTGTGTTACAACGCAAAAACACAGTATAACAACGACAGTTTACTGCAAGCCAGTGGTTATAAATGCTCCCAGCACAAAACAACCGTAATTGCACTTGTCTGCTCTGCAACACCCTCGAAGGAACTCTGCGTCGCAGCAGAGATATGCAAAAATGGCCAGAAAATTGATCAGGCTGTGAAACAGGCGTTATGTGGGAAACCTGTTGCAAACGCCAATGCTTTGAGTAGTAGCCTACTACTTCTGCAATGTTTTTCTATGAAACTTTCTACTACCTTATGGTAGACCTTTAATGCTTCTTTTCATGACTGATGCGTGTTCGAACACAAAATTTTCCAAATTTTATATCTCTTGTTAATGATAGGTCAATGTTGAGCGCCTATGATCAGGCGCGTAGCTATAGAAAAAAGTGTGGGAGGTGAGCTTAGTGAACACTACTAAAGGACTGGCTTTAGACGTTCATGACAGTTTTTACTCAACAGTTCAATAATTGACATCCCAAAATTTGGGGAGAGTGACCGCGACTTTCGCCCTAACTGGCATAGGCTCCTGCCTGCTATTTTAAAACGGTGTGCTGAATTCGATTCGTATAAGCGTCGCAAGTGTCAACGCGTAACTGAGCAGGGTTATGATAAATACCCAAAATATCTGAGTAAACTGCATGTTAGCCAGAATAGCTATTTCCAACATCCAAAAGAGAAAGCTTGGAAGAGCAAATGTTATGAAGTGCGTTGGCCCTCGTACGTACATTAATATGTCAGACTTTCAAACGAAATCGCATTCATATCCTTTCTACCGCGTTTGGCAATGAAACTCAACACATTACAAAAGTAAGCTGTTTTTCCTACTGTTCATTCTGATGTAGCTTCCGAGAACTTGTCAGGGTGTAACAGCTCTCATGCTTAAGATTTATTTTCAAGTGCCACGACTTCAAACTGCAATTCTTCCGATCTAGCTTAAGTCGCCCCCAGTGTGAATGTGTGACTACTGTGTGCAGACTTCACATTGTCGAATCACTTCACAATGCCGAACAATGATGCTTTTTTGTCCTGCCTTGTTTATGTTAAGTCGCTACAACCACGTTTTCCTAATCCCTGATCGTAACTACCTATTAAAAGAAAATCAGATGTTGAGGATTGCTGCAGATTGCATGTACGCATTACGTCTTGATACGCGAACTCTTTGTGTACATAAGTTGCCTGTCTCACATTTAGCGCTGAGTCGTTTTCTCTTGATTCTATATGGTCATGTTGTGAACACGACACGAGCTATGTCTGAGTAGAGCATAAGGAACCCCTGCTGCTTGATTGTGTGACGTCATCGATGATCATTCAAATTTGGAATGCACTTTTTACACAATTTCAGTACCATCAGCTCCAAAGAATACATGATTCTGCGTGACGCAAACCTTAAAAGCTAAATTTACCTTAACAAAATTGGTACCAATTTTCAAGTAATGTCGGTAATTTACAAAACACAAATCATTCCAGAAACATTCTCGTCATATTTGTTGGCAAGGCTTAGTTTACTAAGACTATGGGACCAACCTCTTGTGCAAGTATTTGGAACTGCGCAGCAGTTCTTCACACACAATCAGGATAAACTGGCCTTATCGACAAGGTCAGAAAATTTGTGAAAGATGATGTACTTTATAACGAAAAACTAAAAAAATGTGGTAAAACAGCGGGAGGTCCTTTGTATTTCGGACCCCTTAAAAATAGTGAAGGATCCGGACCCTCTGATTTCTTTGTTCCGCAGCCCATATTTAATGCGAAATGTTTTCTTGTTTTAGGCACAAGAAATTGGATTCAATTTTTATACTGATGTCTACCACAACGACATAAGTCTGATGTGGATGATTCCTCAATATTTAATCATAACTCTGGGGGAAGTTTTTCTTTCTGTAACAGGTCTGGAGTTTTCGTACTCTCAGGTGAGTTGACATAAAAACAGAGACTATTTTTATGCTTTGAACTGCTAGCAAGAAGAAGCGTTGCACTGTAAAAGTTTGTGAACCCACCCACACAAGAAGCGCAACAAAAATTTTCAACTTGGTATTCTCTCAACATGTGAAAAAAAACTGGTTTTGTCGTGGAAGATGTAACAAATAATTTAAGTAATTGACTTCGTCTCGAAAATGTCATGATTTTCTCTTTCAACAATGAAAAGCACTTCGTTTCGGAGTGTTGGATTACTTTAAAATGTTATATTTTAAAAAATTTTGTTTTTTTCAAAATAATTTGCTCATTCTCTCACGAGTCGCGATATACAAATAACAAACACTGTTGGTTCAATTCTTTTTCAAATTCAACTTCGAAATTTCCACAGCCGTATTCAACCCACCAAACTACCTATCTGTAAACCACGGCCTGCGTACAGATACTAATGTCTCAAGCAGGGCCACATGTGTCCCGCGGGGTCATTTTGCACAGCCTGCTATGCTCTTTGGGAATTTTCGAATAGTTAACATTTAGTCTCTTTAGTTTATTCGCTGGTTTTTGAAAGTGCTCGGCCAGGGAGTGAACAATTTACTTGCTAACGAACGTAGAGACAACTAGAAATGATTTGCCTATAAATCACGATATCTTTCTTAGGCAGTAAGATGTAAAAACTGTTTCCAGTAGGCCATTGTTGCGCCAGCGCCATAATTCGACCCTTGGGTTACTTTACAAGTCCTCATTTGGCCCTTGGAGCAATTTGAGTTGGAAACCCCTGGTCTAAATCATCAGGCAATGGGCTGCACTAAATTATAATTAACTTGCTTCAGGGCCATTTCAATGATGATTATATCATTCAGATTGTTTCCATCAATGACGATTTTATTATTTCCCGGCCTGAATCATGGGTTCGCTGTAGTCCTGTAGAGACAAAACCGATCAGCGTTGGGAACAGAAATGATTCCCCGGCGATTGTACTAAGCTTACGACAAGAACAAAATATGAGACGGTTCAAATCGGAAAACAACCAGAAAGCATAGTCCTTCAAGCAAAGCGCCATGAACGTTTCGCTTAGTAACTTCCTAATATGGCAGGTTCTATTGCATCGCACTCATTTACATAGGTGGCGGAACCGGGGGGCCCGCATGGGCCTAGGCCCCCCAGTTCTAAACCACATTCAAATTCTTGTGATGTCACAGTTGCCAATGCAAACCACATAAATTTCCATAGCTTTTTTGATGTGCATTTGTGTCCCTTCACTTTGAAAACGGATCCGCCACCCATGCTCATTTGCCTTCCTTCATTTAAAGTTTGCCTCATCGTTTCGGATAACATAGTGTTTGAAGAGATGGAATATGAGAGCTCTCATTGATCGAGTAGATAAAGATTTGATAAGAGGGATGTTGCTCATCGCAGTGTACAGTACCTCCACGTGCTGGCAGGGCGTTTGGTCTTCTTGGGCGTCGGAAAAAGAGGAGTGTAGCTTTGAAACAGAAACAATCCAAAAAATGAAGACTTCGAACCAAATCATGCCAATGATCACAAACCATCCAAAACTTCTTAAACTTCTTGAAATTGATTCTGCTAAAACCTCGAAATTTATCGATTGAATATCGCATATTATTTTGCTATGTTTCTTTCTTAGACGTAATTTTCGCGAAGTGCGCGGTCAAGTGTTTCAGTGAAACAGATACTCATCAACTTCACCCACTCACTAGTTATACCAGAGTAGCCTCCCGACCAAAAAAAACTTTTGTGGTGGGGCTCGATCGTACATGCTGTGATAATAACAGCGCCATATCACATAATTGCACACTACGTGTCACAAATCAGGAGTCCTCAGCGAAAACCGAGGCTTAGTAAGCATCTTTTTATGCTTCGTGTGCATTTTGCGTAATCTTCTGTTGCAATCTCTCGGTCGACGCAGCGTTGAATGTGCGATGCACCACGAACGGGATGTGCGCTAAGAATAGCACCTTTATGTATGTGGCGCGAACAATCAATAATAGAGTTATCTCCATTCTTCAAAATCCAGGGGTATTGGCCCTCCTCTTCCGACGCCCATGGTTATCTCTAAGGGACCTCTAATAAATGCTTGTGAACCTGCTGAAGTTTATTGTACTGTAGGCTACTTGTTATGAAGACGACCAAAATGACGGTACTTGCTAATGAAGACGACCTCTATGGTTACTTGCCAGTGTGAAGCTTTACAGTACATGCCTGCAGATTGGAACAACTCCTGAACAAGCCTACAGTATCTTGCCCGAACTTACATCCAGCGCGTTAAACAAAACCAAAAAAACTGTTGATAGGACGCCAAACGCCCTGAACAGCCCCTAAACTTCCTTCACATCGAATGACTGGCATCATGCAAAATCTTCGGCACGGTGGTTCAATTTCTTTTACATTCCGTGTGCTGCAGAGTTTGTAGATCCGGATACTTCTACTAGCCTTCACATCCTTTGGGTATGTAAACACGTATACTGAGAAATGTGCTTTCATCGCAGTCACCACCAAGCATGAAGGCGATCTTGCAAGCACTATGGCTTCTAACAGTATCAATGGGTGATGTCATAGTGCTTATAGTGGCGGAGAGTCGACTGGTTCCAAAGCAGGTTGGTTGCTCAGCAGTGGTGGAGTGCTAAAACAGAAGCGTGGAAACGCACCCAAAACCTAGTCATTTTTAACAGCGCTTCAAACCCATTTTTAAACCGGTATTTTAATTACACTAAAAAGTAAAACGTGAAAAAACGTGGAAACGCCGTTCCTACCCATACTACACCCCTGTTGATATGTATTTTCTGAATTCAATTCCAACTGATGCACCTAATTGTTGAACTTCATTGAGTGTTGTTTACCGCTTTAATAGCAACAGAAATGAAAGTTACGCCGACGACCTACAATCGGTCTTTTGGTTGTTGACGAAACGGCAGTCGTATAATAAGTGATTCTTATGCTGTCAGTTATAATATTTACGTCAAGCGTACTCGCAGTTTCTACACACCGAACTTCTTGTCGCAGGCGGATGAGTATTTTCTTTTTGCCGGTTTGATTGGTGTTGCCACTACACTTTTTGCGGTGTTGGCGAATAGATACGAGTACGTCGATGAAACGGAATTCACATCGAAAGAAAGCAATGGCGTTGACGCGACTGATGAAAGCATGAATTTGGACGATGAAAATGACACAGCCTTAAGCAATGGGGCTCATTAACGCTTAACAAACAAACATGTGTTGATTTACCAAGATCCAAGGTTATACCTCCTGCTGCGGAAGACGCTGCAGAAAAAGAAAATCTGCTAAATCTCAAAGTCGGCAACAAAGTTTTACAAAATAAACATCCGTAAATGACACCAGTTTTGCGCTCGAGAAGCACAAGCTTCGATGCTGGTGTAGTTCTATGGGGAACTGAAATACTTGACTCATACAGTGTGGCGACAACTGGGCGACATTCTGTTCATTGATTCGCTGCAATTGCTTGTTTCGCTCAGCGATAAAATGTGGAAGACTGTAATATTGACCCATTCTCAAGTCGACCATTCGGTTCCCGCACTGCTTGCTGACGTTTATAAACGCGACCACACCAGACCCGCAACCAGGTGGTCGCAGGGGGGGGGCGAATCCTCCCTAAAACTTTTTCTCCTCCATGGGTTTAAAAATTTGGGCCCCTCTCAGAAAACTCTTCGCCCCACCTGGTGTCCCAGGCTGGTTACGGGCCTGGCCCACACTGACACCAATAACCCCATCGATTTTGTCTAATAGCACCGTGTCGGCAAATAATCCTTGAAGTTTAAACGACCACAGCTGCCGACCTGAGTTCTTCAACAAAAAATTTTATTGTCGTTGAGAAAGTTGGCAAAGGTTAACGCAGCCATGCGGAACTGGCACGGTTCAATCAAACGCGAGACGGAAACGGCTCTCTTGCTCCATCTTGCGGTCGCTGACCTGTTTCGTGAGTTGGTCGAGTTTTTGTTGCAGAGCGCCGGAGTTCGTGTCAAGCCACTGCAGGGAGTTCATGTGCGCCGATAGTATCTTTGAAATCTGATTAATCTGAAAATGTACGAGTGAATCTGCTGTTGGGTATACAAGTGAAAGACTTTAATGTCGTATTTCGCACATGTGTTCTGCAAACGTTCGGGAGTTGTTAAAGTACAAACTCGATTTTGCGAGTAATTTAATCGATCACTGAATCAAATCGATCACTGAACGAGTCGGCGAAACTCGATCCAAATAGCGAGCCGAAAAATCATTCCCACAGTTCGGCATTGCCAACAAAAGAAAGTCAGCCGGTTAGGCCGCGAATCGAACCACAGATTCGAACACAAGTTCGAATCACATGAATTGAGCAGAACGCCACCGAAAGTCCAAGTCAGCTGCGTAATTTATTTTATCACAAATTTGCGAAAGTTATAACGGTTGCTGATCGAGTTTTTCACAACGGTTAAAACGGCATTTATTTTACCGAGATCCCAAAAATAACAGGAGCTAGACGGCAGACTAAATGGGCGTTATTCTTTTTAACGACCAGTATCTTCTAGTTCACTGAAAACGCTTTTACCCATTTTTAGCGTAGTAGAGGCCATAGACAAAAAGATCGCAACAAAAGGTTCGACATAAACAACCTGGAAACACTGCGCAGCGCGAGGAAACCGAGCGTTGAGTTGAAGGTCGAATGTCGGTCACAAAACACCGCGAAGCTATGACATGTGACATGACGGTGCAAGTACGCACTGCTGCCTGCTTAATTTGACCTCAATGCGAAATGAACCTTACAGTCAGAATTATTTTGCCGAGCGCCATTTCTCTGACACAAGCAAACTACACCTTCAGCACGTAGTGGTGACTTGCAAAATGGCTGATATATTTATCGTGAAGATAACTGAGATCGGAGTGCAGACAGTCAAGCGTATTTAATATTAATTGCGATGACATAACGCCTGAACGTTGAGCGAACATTCTGGATTTGCAGCTGCAGCTATTACGTGAATACTCACCGGATTCGTAGAATCAGCTGATGATGCGCTTGAGTTCACGTGATCGATGACGTCACGCAGATCTTGCACCATGCGCTTCAGCTGCCTGTCCACGCTCTCCGCCATATTGTATCTGGACACCACAACAAATAAGTCAGCAGAGCCGAAATCAACCATGAAGATAAAAATCCTTGAGACATTTTTTCTAACTTTGCCGTTGCTTTGAGTAATTCAGTGCATGTTCATCAACAACACAGACACGCAAAGTCGAGCAAAACGTCAGAATTTTGCAAGAAAGGCCACAACACTAATGTTAAATATGTTAAGTAGAAGCGACGCATTTGCAAAGATAACCCCTGCGACAACGCAGTCATCAACCTCGATGCTAACATTCCACAAAGCATTGCAGCTTTTGCCACAGCTACAACGAGAGCAAACCAATAAGCACATGCTAGTTTCCGATAAGTAAGCAAAAAAGTTACGATTATGAAAGATGTTTCCTCGACTTCAGATTTCTGGTTAATTCTGAAAATGTACTTCTGCAGTGGGCGTTTTGAACTTGCGGTAAAAGAGAGAAAATTTTACGTTCAGTGAAGGTAGTACTGACTCGCAGGTAATGATTTGATGAAGAATGACTGGACACAAGTTAGTTGGTAAAATTGAATTACTGACCAAAGATTTTAATATACGTGATTTTCCCGCTTTGTGAAGAATGCAGAAGATACAATCAGCATCGCACACCTCAGAAGTGAAATGCCACAATCGGGAAATTTGAAAACAAGTCAAAAATTTAAACACCCACGTGCGCTCCCTTTCCATGTCAGCATGATGAGTGTGCACAGAGGTGGACAGGGAAGATAACTGCTGCCTCGTTATCTCCTCCAGAGGCCGTAACAGGTCTTCCAACTCTTCTTGCTGAGTTTTGATGAAGTCCAACTCTTGATCCAACCTTTCCTGGTCGCATTTGACTCGTTCGAACTCGCTGTTCAGCGCGGTTATCTGCGTCAAGTTTGCAAAATACGATCTGAAGATAAAAACTTGCAGTTTCAGTTCAAATATTGGTCAAAACAAACTGTGCAGACTGTGGCATAGCTCGTGGAGGCCACGATGTTATTTCTCCATTCATATTAGATCCGTGTCGCAGAACAGAATGCATTAAACGTGTGCCCTTTCTTTAGAGCAGAGGTCTCAAACTCAATTTTCTGCGAGGGCCAAATGATGACTTATTAACCCGAGAACCGCATTGTGACGCTGACGCAACGACGGCGGTACCCAAATCTTACTAGAAACAGCTTGTACATTTTATTTCCTGCGAAAGGCATCGTGAGTTTATAGGCAAATCGTTTCTAGCCTTCTCTACGTTCGTTTAAAAGGCGTTTGCTCACTCGCTGCCAGAGCACTTTCAAACGCCGGTGAATAAACTAAATAACGAAAATGTTAATTATTTGAAAATTCCCATGAAGCATCGCGGGCCGCACAAAATGCGGCCAGCGGGTTTGAGACTCCTGCTCTAGAGGAAACTGCTAATCTCCGTAATTGGGTTCGGCGAAGATACAATTATTGAACGAACTTTCTTTATATAGAAAATGTAAGCAGAAGAAGAGGGCACCATGGACAGCATTCCATTGGCCGAAAGCCACTAGGAATTGAAAAAAAGAATTAGGTACTTTTTCTGAGTTGTCTATGAGCAGCTTGTTCCATGCATTGACTTGAGTAGCTTGAGTGAGGAACTGGTGCTCTTGCTGCTCAAGCTCCGATGTCCATTTGTTGATTTTCGCCTCAAGATCCTTGTATCGCAGTGAAGGGGGTTGAGCGGTGGACACGCTTGTCGTTGAACCTGCTGAACAAAACAAGGCTATGCTTTCAAGTAAAGGATGTTGACCGGTTATCAACCTGGATGCGAAGGTGACAAACTTAACAAAGTTACATACCTAAACAATATTTAAAAAAAAAACAGATAAAAAACATAAATCCACGAAAAATTTGCAAACAAACCCGATCGCACTTGCACTTCGGAAAACACAACTTAACGCGAACGGCCTCTGCGTGCGCAAGTTATGCTGTCGACACGTGGGCAAAAAATTAAAGTCAGTCTACCTGACGTTGAGTCAGTGCCAGTTGTACTGGTGGGAAGTTTGAACCCAGACCCGAGCGGAAGAGCACTTGGCTTTGTTGCGCTGGAGTTCGTTGTCGATGACGTCGGCAGTGAGAACTTCAAGCCCGCCGACGAGTCCAGTGGCAGCCCAGAGGTGCTCGCTGTTGTGCTCGAAGACACAACATCTGTTATCACCACGCAGACCATCACGAAGTTGAACAGCAGGGTTTGAAACGCAGGGTTCCCACACATTTTTTAAAATCATTTCCATACTTTTTCAATACTAAATTTGATAAGGTCAATACCATTACTTCTCTTCATTTTTCGAAATTCTTAATCATGAAACTCAATTTTACACATTGCACAGGACTGCAGAAATAATGAAATGCTTTTCACCTTCAGTAACATTCTGCTCAGATGCTTGAGATTTCTTCATAGTTTAAAATTTCCATACTTTTTCAATACCTAATGTGCATTTTGGCAAAATTCAATACTTATTCAAGGTCTTGAAAACCAATTTTGAAATTCAACACTTTTTCAATACATTCAATACAGCGTGGGAACCCTGAAAACGAATAGCAAAAAGTAATGACGGCACTTGTTGCAAAATATAGATTTGCGACAAAGCATCAACTTTACCAGGTGCGATTGTATTTCGCAATCTCTCGCGTTGACGCAGAAAAAGATTTTTTCCGAAAATTTGAGTGATGTAAGCTGTACAACTGACAGTAGTGGTCTGCGTTAGACTCGCTTTCAACACACTCAGAGCAAAAAATTACAATCGCTAAATCATTGCTTTCGGCAAGCAAAGCTTCAAGACTCCCGCCCCTCCAAATTGAACTATGAAACCCTAAAAGTCAGTACATTTTTTGCCAATCTGTATTCTGTTCTGTGTTGTAATGTAGGGAGAAACAAAACAAGGTGCACTATACTACCGTATATGTTAATGTAAATTTTCGGAATGACAAGCCTCCCTGCGCAAAGATAAAGCCCCCCTTTTTGAAGATTTTCGAGCGACAGTTCTGACTCAACCGTTGAGCAAAATTAGGCAGCGAAGGGTGAGGGTCCGCCTCTCAATGGAAAGGTGGGGTGTTCAATCCACAGCCAATGAGTGAATTGCCGTAGCACAAAAAAGGTGTGACGCTACAAGAGTTTTTTCCAAGTCCAAAATTGTTGGTTTCAAGAACCTTGCTAGTTGGTACTTTGCCGCGTATCCCACTTAAAACTGCTAAGCAAAGGACACTGTATCTGCCAGACACGAAAAATAAAAACAAAGAATGCAGCTTGTTTTTTTCATCGCAAGTCCAATACCTTCAGCTCATTGTTACTTTAGAGCAGGGGTTCCCAAACTGGGGTACATGTACCCCCAGGGGTACATTTACCTACCCGAAGGGGTACATTTAAGGTTATCAATAGAAGAGCAAAATATATTTGCATATAATTTATTTCGAAATATTTACACATATGTCAGTGAACATTCTTTTCAAAAATCATTATATGCTCATTGTTAAATATATCTATGAATAATCATGATAAAATGTATTGTTATAGGAAATTTTAGAGGTACATGTGCATCTGTCGAAATGCTGAAGGGGTACATGCTCATCTGTCACAATGCTGAAGGGGTACATGGTAAGAAAAAGGTTGGGAACCCCTGCTTTAGAGGATGGAATGGCTGAAAGTTGTTAAGCATGAATCCATTGGTTGCACACAGCGTCCTGGCTTTGCAAGCATTTACTGGTTTGGAGTATTTGTCGGCGCCGCAAATATTTGACAGTTGTTTACCTTTCCTGTTAGTCAATTTCAAGACTCCGGTAAACAAAGACTCAATTACCGAAGAAAATGTTTAAGTCGATAAAGACATGACACAGTCCACAGTTTACCAACTGAGCAACTGAACAACGATTGTTTGAACAACAGCATCTGTCAGTTCACTCCGCCATACTTAAGCAAAAAGAAATCATCAAAAATACAGTAACTCAAGCTGTATAAATTTCTCTACAAACCTAAACCAGGTCCATCTTACGATGAATTGTTGATGCACTTATTCATTTCCATAAATAAACACATGTATGGTTAAGGTACACCGGCACTTACTTGAACGACAACCTCCCAGTCAAAATTACCTACTTTCGTTGGCAAACTAAGTTGGTTACAAATTGAAAATATTTTGCGCCACAAACACCCCGCACTGTTGCAGTACAATGTCAAAGAGTTAACTACATACCATAAACACACACTATACCAGGGGTCGCCAACCTTTTTGAAACTGCGAGCTATTTCTTGTGTACCGATTAATGCGAAGTTTGATACACACTTCTGAAATAAAAATTTTGCTCAATATCCCTTTAATTATTTTAGTACTGATATTCGTTAATGTGAAGATATTGATCATGCTAATGTTATTTTTAGAACAGTCCCGCGGGCACCACGTTGGTGACCCCAGCACTATACATAACCTTAATTCCAACTTCTGATCCAAAATTTTCATTTTACTCATTTCACCGAGTGTAATGGTTGAAAGCCTGTCTTTAGACAAAAAAAAACCGTCAGGGCTGTTTTTTAAGCAAAAAGAAGAAACAAGGAGTTTTTAGGCAATCTAGACATACAGTAGCTGCTTACTTGTGGATGAGGTGGTGGCAGAGGTGACTGGCGCGGACAGGCTGAAACCTGATGAAGATGTAGTCGGTAAAGAAAAACCACCTGCTGAAGGAGTCGGGTTGGTCTGTGCCGTTAAAGTTGCGGGAAGTTTGGAACCTGACGGTAATGGAGAACAGAGACGAATTACATTTATCCTGAAAACAAATCGAAAAAAGATTTCACGACTTCAACCGAGCAAGTAACGGTACAGGACTTTACGTACTGTTGGAACACCTTTCATGTCGGTGTTTAAATCGAAGAGCTCCTAAATGTTCAGAAGCAGTATAAGTACTTGAGAGGTTAGCAACAAAAATGCACTTCTCCGCTAAAATATACTGCAGGACGTCTTCTTTATCCACTGTTTGTACGCGAGAAATCGGCATAATACGCATACGCTTATCGGTACCGTCATTTAACATCCAGAGGACAGTTTCAAACGGACACGAAGCTCACTTTGGTAAATTTAAAATGGAGGTCGGTGCAACACCTAACAACTACAAACAGGAACATGTTATACCAACCCAGCTATCACAGCTAAATAGCCATCTACTCAAGTGAGGCAAAAAAAATATTTCAGCTCTTTTTTCTCAATAACAGTAAAGTAACTTTTTTCAACGAAACTTGCTGATGTTTATTTAAAACAAAAAATTGAAATTGAATTGCTTCCAATAGCAGCGATTTAGTGCGCAGACTCCCAATAGATACTTTCTGTAACAGACCTGATCCGAAGTTTATCTGAGGAGCAGCAGAAGCGGTGGTCTGAGACAAACCTCCGAGTTTAAAACCTGCAAATGCGGATCGTGAAACACTGTTAATCACAAGCACTGGATGCAATCTGATTAAAATTACATTACAAAGCGAATGTTTCGGGACTGCTCGTTGAGTAAAGAGTTCGTCGTTCACCGAAAATGTGAAAAAGCAAACCATTCATTTAGTTCGCTGTTGCCTACGACAACAGTTTATGACGTAGTCGCAAAATATTTGGACGAAACGCTTTGCACTGAAGTCAAACAGATACGTGGATAACAAAGACTAATAATTTAACGATTACGACATCTTCATTGAGCTCCAATGATCTTAATTTCCCGGTTTAAGCTCAACGTCAGATGGCGACTGAAAAACGAAACTCTCAAGAGAATTATATTTTACAGCATGACAAACTTTTCAGCAAAAGCTGATAAAGCCCCGGAAACAAAAAAGCCAAGCAATGTACAGCACGGCACCATCGCAAACAGAAGAATAAAAATACTGCTTCACCCAAAGTCTGACGTTCGACTTATAACAACAAAAGTCAAAACACAAGCATACCTTGTCCGCCAAGTTGAAATCCCGATTGTGACGTAGCAGAGGTGCTGGTTGTTGCAGCAGCTGCGCCTGAAAATCAAACAAGAACAGCTTTTGATCAGACGTGGTGCACTACATTTTCGTCAATAACGAAAAAATCCAAATAAGAAGGTAGCTCAGAGGTGAAGTGTTCAGTAACTTGGATCTGACCAAATGTAACTGAAACATTTAACAAGACAGCACGCCACAACCGGAAGTCTTTACTGGTCTCATTTAAAAAAATGTTTTCTGTAGATGGTCAACAAGTCACATTTCACCACTTTCAAAAAAAAAACAAATGAGCATTACACTATGAAACCAAGACTTTCAACACGATAATGTTGTTCTTCAGCTGCCAACACGCTGAGAGCATCAAACCACGCATGACTGCGAGCATACTTGTTANAGCTGACGAGCCAAGCTGAAATCCACTGCTAACTGCTGGTGTCCCACTAGACGTACTGAGCTGGAATGGACCACCGCTGCCGAAACCTGCACAAAAAGCGCGCGTTTTAATAACAGCATCTCAGCTATGAAGATTTAACATGTGGTGAAGGAAGTTGCACTTATCGGTTAACTTCACAAAGCAGGAGAATAGTTTTAACCGGGCTATAAAATTCTGATCTAATAAAACATCGTTTTCACCTGCTCCGAGTTTAAGGGTTGACGTAGTTGTAGCGACAGACGCAACTGTTGACGAGATCGTGGTCGAGGCCGAACCCAGACCAAACGACGGCGGTTTTTTTCCAAGTGAAAATCCAAGGGAAGAGTCGGAAGCCTGGGAAGCCGTCGAAGCAGCGGTTGACTGTGGCATGGTAGGAATCGCTCCAAATGTTAAAGAGGACTGCGTGGTCGTCGCGGAAGATGTTCCGAACAGGCCTGAGCTAGCAACAGTTGCGGTTTCTTTACTGAGCCCTGTTTGCTGGTTGGGTGCAGCAATCGGACCAGCGCCACCAAATAGTGAAGGCTTGGGCGCAGTGCTGGCATTTCCATTTCCCATACCAAACGATGTTGTGGTGGCAGTGTTAGATCCTCCCAGGCTGAATCCCGTTTGAGCAGAGCTAGATCCACCCAGGCGAAATCCGGATTGGGCAGTGGTAGATCCGCCCAGGCTGAATCCGGACTGCGCAGTTGTTTGTGCAGCAGCGCCGAAATTAAACGGTTTCGCAGCCCCTCCTGATGATAACCCCCCTGCAAAAGTCGATCCTTGTAAGGCAGTGCCAAATCCAGCCGTCGTTTGTGATGGGGTTGAACCGAAGCCGAATCCTGATTGCGCAGTGGTCTGAGCGGTTGAAGCTGCCATTCCGGTTCCTCCTTGTGCGGGTGTCAAACCACCTCCCAGCGGAAATCCTGTTGAAGAGACTTAACGCTGAGAGCTAGAAGAGTCAACTTAGTGGAATCAGCGACGGTGTATTTTGAAAAAGGCAAGGAAAACAACAGTCTGCGGCGTTGCTATTTTGCCATGAGCAATGAACGAAGAAACTAAAAAAACTGGTATTGCCTGGCAAACGCTTTTGTACGATCCTATTAGCAAGCACAGTAAGAGTGGTCTCGATCACTGAATATGACCCAAGGAATAAACACGACATGTAAAAAGTGACAGCGATGGAAAGAGCAGTTGACTAAAAGTTGACAATGTTACTTAATACAGAACATCGAAAGAGGTCGACTTGCAGCAACCAACAGAGCAAGCGAAGATGAAACTTTTTTGTCAAGAGTGTGAGATGCATGTTGAGAGCGCTAGGTGTTACCATAACCTGATCAGTGCACTGTTCACGTAAAAGTCCGACGTAATTTTCAAACCACGAGTTTGTTTAAGCGCACAACCCTTGTAACCTCAACCACAGTTTTCTCTGCGCCTCATTTTCGTGAAATCACGATATGTAATAAAAGCACTCATTTACTACTTCCAACCACCAGCAACCCAATCCTTATGGACCCTATGGTTGACACATGGGCATTGCAGTTGAGAGCTTATGAAACACCACTTTATTTAAAAGGCTACTTTTAAATCCCACAATTGCTTCATGGAGTGGTACGTTGTTCGCCTCCCCACCAATGACTTAGGTAAGTGATTCGCAGTGATTCCTGGGGAAATTTTTTGAAGTGTGTTTGTGCTTTGCTTTTCCTACATAAAGGTTGGTAACTTTTGGAGGTTGCATCTCTCAAGAAGTTACAACATTCTTAGCGCCCCATCGGCAGGTGGAAAAATGACAGTGGAATGGACTGTACTTAAATGATGATGAGATAACCCTCTCTTGATGAAACACGTGGCGAATTAGTAGGATCGATCCAGCAACTACGTAATCTAAACTGAAGGACGCGAAGAATCTGCTAAAAAATGGAGACACTGAATTACTTCACACTTTGATGAAAACAAAGTTTTTACAACAAATGCATAGCAGTGAGACAAAACAGCTTGGTAGTCATGATCTTTCAATGCGCTGATTAGATTTTCAGTCAACAAAAACTACACGACTGCAAAATTTTGAATCGACAGCACTACACAATAGATTATGCATCTCACGGTACAAGATATATCGTGTTAGCCTAAAAAACTTGGAATGGATTTGTTCAGACTCAAAGCTTCCCACTCGAAAAAAACTGTCATCAGTACACCAGGTACATTTGTATTTCCAACACAATAACCACCTTTATTCTGATTTGCAAACGAAAATCCTCCAGAAGTTGCAGAAGTGGTTGTTGTTATGTCTGGCTTGGGTAAACCTAAGAAAACAAAGTGTGCCTTGAACACAAAATTGAGCATCTTTCACATTTACACCAGATTACATTGCAGAAGTGTAGGTTTACCACCACAAGGGTTTTGTCTGGCTGCACTTGTATGGTAGCTCTTACTTACCATTAAAATCCAGAGATGTCAAACACACATGCAAAAATTCACCAGTCCATCACCATTCCAGACTTTGTGGCAAATACCTCTGCCTCGTTAATTGTTGTTTTTTCCTTCTGTTTCTCTAGTTATTTCTCCTACACTTGGTTAAAGCGCAAAACAGTAAACGCTTTGATTGGCAGGGGTTTTAGCCAAATGTAAATGCCTCTAAGTCAAAAATTAATCTTGTTAGCAACAGCGTCAAAAAAGCATCGAATTTTTTAAATGAAAGACTGCTGTACCTGTACCATTAGTTGGACAAAACTGGCATGAACTTTGAAGCCATACGAAGAAAAACCAGTGAAAGAAAACTGAGGGCCATCTGATGAAATATGTCTGATCGGAGCCCCGCAAGTCATGGTATCTCTCATTGGCTACAACTGGTTTTCTACAATGTTTACATCTCCATCAAGTCAGCTTCAAGTCAGTTATACCTAAATATTGGCATCATGGTTTTCTGCAGTTTTTTCCCCAGTTTTGACAATGCTGTAGTCAAAACAATTGTCCTGAATGTAACACGGTCAAACATTGGGCAACGGATTTTAAGCCACACGAGATGCCTTTTTTATGAGCATGGAAAGAAATGAAACTTCGAAGTTTTGGTGAGCTACAAAATATTTCAATTTAAGCATTTTTTCGTTTTTTACCTTTAGCCCAGATGACATGGTCCAAACCCAATCAAATGATTTTTTAAACGTTTGAAATAACAACATTGTTATTATTTATTTATTTATTTTACGACAATCTTGCTACAGGCGGTAGCCTGACTTGTGCATTTTTGTCATGTCATGTCGAGCTTTCAAAATACAGCACGAGTAAATGCCAAAAAAAACATAATAATACATAAAACGAATACACTGTTTCACTGGAATCTATCACAACATTTCAGAAATTCATCAACAGCGTTAAAAATAGCTACTGAAACGGCAGTCGGCGCATCAGGCACACCAAGTAGATATAAGCGCAACAAATCGGTATGACCCAAGTGTTCAAATCATTCAGCAAATCCAGTTTCGTTCAGAATATCATGAACTTCACTATTAAGGGCTGTTCGTGCTGCGCAGTGAACGTTACAATGGAAGAATAGGTGTAATTCAGTCTCCATTTCACCACATACACAAACACGATAGTTGTTTTTAGTGATATTCAATGGACTATGGCCAAGCGAAGCATACAGCGAATGGAATTCATCTGGGGATTGAGTCCTAACAAATGATGAGTACTTTTTTTTTATGTGTGATAATGGGAATTTAAGCGATTCATGAAGACTTTTTGTTGAAAGGCTAACCTGACATGAAAGGTTAATCAACATTGTTGAAAGGCTAATCTGACCTGCAAAGCAAGCTACAGCCTTCATTTGAGATTGAAGGTAACTATTGGTTCTTTCCAAAAGCCATTACAAAAGTGAACAGAAGAAAATAAACTGAGCATAGCAGTTTTGCAAGTATCATCTATTATCAGACTTCATAAAATCAGTAAATGCAACAAATAACATTAAAGGTTGAAAAGTAAAATTTGTTGATGCCCACAGATACTCATTGTCTAATTATTGTCTAATAACTCATTGTCTCATTATTGTCTGTCTAATTATTATTATTATTAAACGAAACACCTTGTGTACAAGAATACTAAAAGGTCTTCAGACACAGAAGCTAAAGGAGGTTTCAGTCAGTATTAACATACGTTCTTTGCTGGTGTTTACAATACTTTCTTTAGATTGGTAGCATTGAGCTAAAACTGCTTAAATACTAACCACACAACAACAAAAAACATTTGCACTGACAAGGTCATCACCATTTCATCACACAGTTACATCTGAAGGCCCAACCACAAACTTTTGGCATTTTCTAACCTCCAAACCCAGAAGCAGCAGGATTTCCTGCAGTGGAACCAAATGAAAAACCTCCAGTTCCACCACCAAAGAGTGAACCTGATGAAACAGTTGTTGACTGAGGGGCAGCTGCAAAACAAGAACAACTTGGAATAGTACTTGTGTTTCAAATCAGGTGATTTATATATATACGGTATATACATATCTGCACATTTACAAATGAAACCAATTTCAGCTTGATAAAGTTCATCACCAAATCATAGATTCATCAAGTAAATGCATTATTGGCATTGCACTTTTTTCCTTCACATATGTTAGAGTGTTTTAAACAGTTGTGTCCATGAATCAAATTGTGAAATATTTGTGAATCATGTGTCATAGAATGAGATTGTAGTTGGTGACAACTCAAAAAATGTGTAAAAAGTCATTCACAGCACACATGGCTTTTTCGTACAATAGTTTCTGACTTTCTTACCTCCAAAGGGTAATGTTGTCTGAGTGGTTGTGCCAAAACCAAATCCTGGATTTGATCCCACTGTGCCTGCAGTGTTACCAAAGCTGAAAAAACAGCATGATAGCATCAATTGTAAAGACGATCAAGATGTAGATTTTTTCAAAAAACATGCTGTTACTGCTGATGCATAAATTTAGGAATTTGCATAACAATGGCATTTACATAGATTAAATATGTAATTACAATTACAAATGTCTTTTCTGTAAGTTTAGCATGACACCAAGTCATGTGTTTACAGAACCAAAACATCACTTGTGTATCACTTCTAGCATTTCATTAATCAACCTTTCCCCATATCTGCTGTTATCACGAGTCTATCAAACAGATGTGTTTTCGGCAACTGGCAAAAATACAAATAAATTACAAAAACAGTCCATGCCTAGCACAATTTTCTGGGAAAAACACCTGATACCGCATAAGAACATGTGATCGTTGTGGTTTTCTTTAAAAAAAGGCGGAATGCTGTTGTAGACTCTAGGTCGGCTTAGCATCGTGCATGAAAGGGACATGCATTAAGAATAGAACCTATATTTGTGGCTTGAATAAGCAATAATAGATACAGCATGACATGTGATCTCTGTTTTTGCTTGCTGCCACAGTGTGGAACTTTGTGTGCTTTCCGCTCGTGACCTGTGATTGAAACAGCATAATTACTACGTTTACATGGACCACTTTTCATTGTCTTGTTACCATATATGGATAACAAGTGGTCTGGTTCTAAGCATGAATTACTGATTCAGCGCCCTGAACAGCCAATGCATTGGTCACCTCAACAGCAACACGCCCCATTATGAAGTGCATATGGTCTTGTTTACACAGTGATACTGCTAGGCTAGCAGTTAGTGCCAGTCACCGATGAGGTATAAGTGTACCGTTATGTTTAACGTTAGTGCTTTGAGTTCTGAGTCAGAAATACAACACCAACATAATCAGTGAGAGTAAGTAGTTTTGCAGTAGAAAGGAGTTGGGCATTGGGTTGGCATTGTTACAATTTCTTAGTTTGAAGGCAAGGATCTGACCAAGTGTTCAGAAATTGCCCCTGTGCTTTAGCATGTCGACCCTTTAAGTCCCGCACGGGCCACTTTTTTGACCCGACCTTTGCAAATCCATAACTCGCCAGCCGATTGAGCTTGAGAGCTATCCAAACCATCCACGGATTCAGCAAGTCGTCTGCTTGAAATAAAAAAAAAACATTTTTTGTTTTCAGTTTGGGGTTCACTGGGGGAACTGCCACAAGTGGGGGTGTTTTGGATTTTTTTGGCCACCTTCATCTGGCCCTAGCCCCAACCCATCAAGCCATTATTTTGGCTCAAGATTTTTTTGGAAACTAGGCCAAAATCCGCATCTTTAGAGCCCTTGAATGACTTTCTAGCATATCTGTAGCCAAAATTATGGACAAAAAAACAAAATTTGATGAAAATTTCTGTACCCACAAACCCCAATCTGGGGTGGAATACATCCCTTTTCTAAGTGGCTATCACTCGCCAGCAGATCGAGCTAGAGAGCTGTTCAAATCCGCTCTGAACGGGGAAAGACTTGTAGTTTAGGCTGAAAAAAGACTTTTTGCCGTGCGATTTCTGCCTTTCTGGCCATGTTTACAAAACCACAGGATGTTTTGACAGGTCTGTCAAAATAATCCATGACGTCAACATCTAGTGGAGTTCAAAAATCGTCCCGAATCACTGGCGCGCAACCACGCAAGATTTAAATGCATTCTAGGCATTAGTACGAACTTTTAGATGGTTTGATGGACATTCCAGCATTTCTAGTTGTTAAGTCATGGCAAAAATGGTAGAATCTTAATTAGGGAAATCCCTGCTAATCTCCTGGGATATTCGTGACATATCCGGAATATTTTTGGCATAACTTTTGAACCAGAAACACTAGAAATTTGGTCAAGGGCTCTAAAGATGCGTATTTTAGCCTAGAATCCAACAATACTGCGAGCCAAAATATTGGCACATGGGATCAGATGATGACATCACATAATTGACCAAAAAACATACCCCCATCATGATCCCATTGGCCCAAAAACCCCCATCCAATTTTTTTTTTCATTTTTATTCTAAACTACACGACGCCACTAGTCATTACAGGGTTTGAACAGCTCTCTAGCTCAATCTGCTGATGAGTTGGCTGGCCAAAGTTTGCCCTGAAACAGCAAATTGTACCTTTTCTGAAAAGTTTTGAATTAGGTCAAAAACTGGGTTTCTGACCCATAATTTTGGCTACATATATGCTAGCAAGTCAATCAAGGGCTCTATAGACGCGGATTTTGACCTAGTTTTCAACAAAACTTTGAGTCAACAGAATGGGTTAATGGGTTGGGGCTCAGGGTTGGCCAAAATTTCCAAAACATGCTCTCATTGTGACGTCACCTCCAGAAATCCCCTCACCGAAAACGAAAAACTTTTTTTTTTCGATTTCAAGTAGAAGACTTGCTGAATCCGTGGATGGTTTGGATGGCTCTCTAGCTCAATCGCCTGATGAGTTATAGGATTGCAAAGCTCTGTAAAACGCGGGACAGAAAGGGTTAAAGAAAATTGAGTGCAATCATTTTGTGTCGTTACAACCTCTCCGGTGGCATTGCATTGAATGTGTGATTCACCACGAATGACATGTGGGCGAAGAACAGCAATATGTATACGTGGCGCAAACAAGCAATAATAGAGTGATCATGGCATGTGAACTCTATTGTTGCTTGCCATCACAGTGCGAAGCTTTGCACACATGCCGCTCAGGCTTTCTGATCACAACAGTGTCATCAGTAATGAAAGAAGAAGAATATGTTGTGCACTAAACACAATACTTGTTGAAATTTATCTGCCCGTTTCAGATTTCCCTGGTATCTACAAATGAAATATTACAGATGCTTATTTGTAACAAATGCTAGAAGTTGTGCACAGCCTATGGGAGGCTCTGTTTATATATCATTATGTTTTAAATACTGATCAGCTGTGAGTTGGTTGGCATGGTTAGGACTAGTTTTTTAAGGTAAGAATTAGCCCCTTGTGTTTTGCACAAATCTTCATAAACCAAGCCTGCAAAACTATTTTTGCATTTTACATATCATCAGGAAAAATAGGTGAAGTTTCTGGCATCAGTGATGGCTAAGTAATTTACATAGTTCCTTGAAAAAATGTCACAGGAGAATGAAACATAGCAAGATATTGAATGTTTTTCATTCAACATGCAACAATAAGCTACATGGTTATATATCAGTGCAAATTAAAGATGTTTTGACTAATGTGTCACTAAAAATTCTACCTAGACACTAGCAGATACGTGTAAAATGAATTAATACTCTCCAAATTGTTTTATCATTGCGTCTACGAAACCTGTGCGAAATTTTGCATGCCAGTAACTTTGCACATGTGACAACAACGCATGCTGTAAACGCCAGTGCATGTCTGTTATGGATGGATTTCACAGTGTGCAGCATGATCCATTTTTCATGCAGCATGGCCAAATTCATGAGGGGCATGTACAGAAACAGCTGCAATCGTGAAATCTGTACATCAGTACACATGCTTTCTAACACCTTAAAACCCTTTGCTCACAAGGCTTCTCAGCAATCAGCATATGCATATCGAAGGGTCTGTCACATGTGAAAGACTTCTATACATGAAAACCGAACCATACAATTACTATGTTTACATGTCAAGCAACGGTCTGCCAGAACAAGACAGCCTGTTCTGACGTCATTGAACCATTCGGTTTGCATGTCGGAAGTCATTCACGTGCGGCAGACACGTCGGTAAACATCAACTGTGCAGGCTAGTCAGAAAGGGTTGTATGGAGTTGGAAAGCATGTACACTGATGCACAGATTTCACGAATTTGGAAATTGCTGTTCATGCCTCTCATGAAGCTGGTGTCGTGAATTATGGATCATGCTGCACCCTGTAAAATCCATCCATAGCAGACGTGCACTGACGTTTACAGCATGCATTGATGTCACATGTGCAAAGTTACAGTCATACAAATTCCACACAGGTTTCCTAAGCACAATGCTGAAAAACATTTTGGAGATTACCCCTTAATATTGCATGTGTCTGCATGTGCCTAGGCGGAACTTTTCTTCAGTCAAAATCAGGTTTTTTTAAGGCGTTTTAGGGACCCGAATAGACTCAGATAAATTATCATCTGGTCCCTAGAATCAGAGAAAATCAGGTCCCTAGAATCAGAGAAATCGGGTCCCTACAAGTCCATACCAGGTACCTAACATTTTCCTAAAAAAAAAACCTGATCAAAATACATTTAATTTACACTGATGCCTAAATATAGCCTAATGTCACATGATGAATAAAAACAGTCAGTATTTGTTATATTAAATATACCCTGTTACATTTTTCAAGGAGTTCAGTTCAGTTTATTTATGCATCCTGACCATGCACAAAATACTTTATCGGGAATACAGGGACAGGAAGCGACAGCCGTAGCTGTCATTTACGTCACTGCCCTCCCACAGTTTTCAAGGAGCTAGTGAAATAATTACATATTTTTTACTACTATCTCCACTGATGCCAGAAAGTTGCCCTATTTTTGCAAGCCTGATTTATGAAGGTTAGTGCAACACACAAGGATCTTATTTTCAAAACAACTATTCCTGACACTGCCAAGCCACTCCCAACTGATCAGCAGCCTATTTAAAATATGTATTTGTAGTTAAACAGACCTTCTTATCATATGTTGTGCACAGCTTTCAGCCTTTACAATGAATAAGCATCTTCTCAGTAATGTTTTATTTCTAGGCATCTGAAACTGGCCGATAGTCTACATTTCAAAAAGTATCTTTGAGTTACTGTAGTAGGCTATCTTCTACTTCTACCACCACTGATGGCAGAGAATGATTGCACTCAATTTTCTTTAATGACATGCAAAATGCAGAACCAAACAGTTTTTAGTAGGGGTGATTTCTGAATATTTGGTTAAGATTCTTGCCTTCAAAATAAGAAAACCTAACACTACCAACCCAAAGTCTAAACTGCTATCCACTGTAAAACTACCCATCCTCGCCAACATGCCTTGTCGACTGCATGGTAATTATGTTGGTATAACACGTCTAAAACTGAACTCAACACACTAAACTAATAGTTAGCATAACTGTGCAGGCCTATCTTATCTGGAGACAGTCACTGAATGCTAGCCGTGCTAGGTGCTAGCCTAATGAAGGTGAAATGGATACACAATGCTTAGAAGTCCTTGCTCATAGATCTCTCACAGAAGCTGAACCATTGAGTAAAATATGTAAAATACCATGACGAAATTCTTGAGCTTTTTAAAGGGAAAAAACACCAGGTAACGTGAAGTCGTACGTATCATCCGTCTACTTCAGAGGCAAAAACTTACTTCCATAGTAAAGCAGCGCGTGCTTCTTTTTCTGTTGCTTGGCAAAATGGAAGAGCAAAAGCGCCTTGTACTGCAGGTAAGAATTTGGTCAAACCAGCAGCTGCAAAAATAGCCAGGATAATGTGCAGTCATGCCACAGCTCAGGGGCGTGCAACCGAACAGCACTGCCAGGCCAAATGCACATAACCAGATGGGTCCACGGGCTACAGCTGCGGGTTAGACAAATCGCTGGCTGCCCACTTGAGATTGGCAATGCCCTGCGTTCTGTGTGCTTGTTTGATTAAATCATCATTGTTCCATGAGGTGGTTCAGGTTTAGACAGAATTGCAGTTAAACTCGGCGCCCAACCGCAATTCTGAACCTGAATTTCTACCTCTTTGCATTTGCATAAGAGGTAGAAATGGAATTGCAGTTAGGTGCTAAGTTTGGAAAGTTCTGTCGCTATTTCCTTAGTTAATTGTAGTCGGATTTTCATAACGTAATCAGGCACCAGTGCAACCTCGTGCAGGGCCACGACCTGCAAACCTGATAACACACCCGACACTTCCTGAAGGTTACTGGGCTGTCATTAAGATTTACAACCGTAATCCTTGCTTGTGGAGCAATGTGGTCTGGATAGAGTAAATACCAGGTGCGGGTGAACAGGGGTGGTCATAAGGGTAAGTAAACAGTATACTCTTTTTTTCTTTAAAAAAATGTAGGTTTTGGCCTGCAGGCCACACAACTTCAGTTCCTGGGCCACTTTTGGCCAGCCGGCTACAGGTTGCACACACCTGCCATAGCTAATAAGTTAGCTATGGTTTTTCTTTAAGCAACATCAACTGATGCATTCAAGAACTGTAAGTCAGTATTCTGAAACAAACTATTGCTGCTGCAATAGTGAAAATCTTATTTCAGAGCTGGGCGAGACTACATATTTAGGAAACGATACACAGTTCATGGTGTTTGTGTGATATCATGCGACTGAGGACTATGTGGAACAATTTCTCTTTTACTGTCCACTTGCCAAACATACAAGAAAAGAAATGTTTAAGAAAGTTGATTGACAGATCCTTCACTAAGGATCATTAGCTTTCTCGAACTCACAACATGTCTGTTTCAGCATGTCTGTTTATGCCAATGGTGCTTATTCGGCCATGATAAGAATAAAAAAGACTATGAATTTATGAAAAATGAAAACAAAAATATTTAGGTAGTTATTGTCGTCTTCGCCAAGAAAAAATCAGATAGCAAAGAAATTTAAGAAGATCTAACAGTTTTTAAATAGATTTCATCAGCTGAAATCACATCGAAAGCCGTCCTTTACACATTTGTTAATTTGGTGCTTAGTGTGGCGAGATGAAAGCAGAACACAGTGGATGTTTGTTTCATTTGAACATCCGTCGGGTCACAAGGAAAGATGCTGGAGAAAAGTGGCCCACTCAATGGCACCGGTGTGTTATTAAAAGAACAGAATCATAACTTTGCTGAATGATTCATCGATTTTTTTATACGTTTGAATGAGTGAAACAGCTCCAGGCACGGAAAAGGTAAAATTCTTTTACATGTGTCCAAGACATTGTCGCGTTTAAAAGTAAAATACAGTTGTGGATCCATCGAATAAAGAATGGAAGAATATCTGTGTTTTCAGGATTTAACACATTTGCAGAAGAGGTACAAATTGATTGCGCTGCATTTGTCAAATCTTTCTTGAGCGCCTTACTACATCTCTCCGAGATGTATACGTATATCCTTTCTCGCAATTACATCAAAAACATTTAACTAGATGCAAAGCCTTTTTGAGGTGCCAGAAGTGCAGGTTCAGTGTGAAGTGATTGCATTGCTGAACAGCAGATTGAGCTGCAAAGTCAACAGCTGTAGAGTCTGACTCAATTTTGAGTAGATGTCCAGACAGTGGAACCAAATCTTTTGATCTGTGTCGGCAGACAACAAAAGCTGTTTATTTCCAACTGCATGCTGTTGTGAAGCTGTTTTTCAAACGATATTTATAAAACCAGGCACCGATACCGACTTTAACCAGAAGACGATACCAGGTGTGCGTTGAAGAACACATGCCCTTATTTTGACAAACTTATGGAAACAAACTCAGGCCCGTAACCAGCTTGGAACACAGGGGGCGAAGAGTTTTCTGAGAGGGGGACAAATTTTTTAAACTATGCCCAGTAGTTTTAAAATATGTTCAAAACATTTTTCCAATGGAGAACATTTTTCTAGGGGGGTGAAGCCCCCCTGGTTATGGGCCTGAACAAACTCAGAGACATGATTCTCATTGAAATTTGTGAATGTGAGGGATGAACCGAATTTGCTAAAACTAGTGTTTGTATCATTCTCATAGTCTTAGTCTATCTTGAGTCTGCAAAGATTTATCATGGTCTGAAAATAGTCTGTGTCTTGAACAGGTTGAGAAACACTGCTTTAATAGAAAAATGTAATTTAGCAGGTAGTGCAGCCTTAAAACATTTTGTAACACTCATTGACTATGTTTACATGTCAAGCAACGGTCCACAAAAACAAGACAATCAGTTCTGATGTCATTTACTACGTTTACATGGTCAGTTTTGCGTTGTCTCGTTACCATATATGGATAACGAGTGGTCTGGTTCTGAACGTTATTTGCTGAGTCAGCACCCTGAACGAGCCAATGGCCTGGCCACAGAAAGACGTCTTGTTATGAAGTGTATGTGGTCTCGTTCGCACGGTACTAGGCTGAAGGTGAAATGGATACACAAATCTAATAGAACCAGGTTTTATATTTTCAGTACAACCATGGTTTTGCATGAAAACATAATGCATCAGGCAGTAATAAGTAAGACAAACATCTACTTGAATATGTCATAATTAGGGTAGTTTTTATGACCTAAAAAAAACTTGATAATATGACTTTACTTTTCATAAAATGTGACTTTATATGACCAAACAAAAGTGACTGAGCTAGGACATACAACTACTGTACAAAGAAGCATTACCAGCCAAATAGGCATAAGAGATGATAGCCCCATGGTGTGTTGAAGCCCCACTAAAATAGACAGCTCAAAACATGAGCAAAACATATAGTTTGGTTTGAAGCAAATTGAAAACATGCATGGGCATTGGTTTATTTCCTTGGAGCAGCAAGAACATGCATCTTCAGGCAGTGCATTACATTTAATCCAAATACAGTAGTCCCCACTTATTAAGCCCAAAGTTAATAAGCCCAAAATTTTCTGATACCAATTCAGCTTAATAAGCAGGGACTACTGTAGCTTGGTTGACGTATGCCAGGAGTGGAGAACCTGCAACCTGCGTGAACATTTGAAATAGCCCGCATCAGAATTTTTGCTACCCAAGTGAGAGTATACAACAACCAGTAAAAATGAAGTTCCATAATAAGCAGGTATGCTACTTGCAATTACTGCCTGTAGATTGTAAGTCAAAGAAGTCACTCTTCGTCATAGTTGGATAAAGGTAGAATTTTAGAAAGATAAAATTAATTGATTTTGCATCTTGCCAGCGATAATGCACAATTCATGTGGCTCATGATAATAAATAGGTTCCCCACCCTTGACCTGTGCCTTTACCAACATTCACAGGGTGCCCTAGTGGGTTCAGTTTGCAGGATGCAGCTTAGACCTAGCAATATAATAGTTTCCCCTGATATTTTGAGATTGTTTTAATGGTTTCCTTATTGAATTAGGTTGAAAATATGCGAAATATGACTTTGACCTAACATGGAAAATATCACTTTTTANGTTTTGTCAGACTTTGTAGGGATGCGATTTTTGTTTTGAAATTTGTGTCATGGCTTCTTGAAGCACAGAAAAAAATATGACTTTTATGACTTCAAATGGCCCAAGTCATCATTATCAAGATAAACATCTGTGCCTAATGAACAACTTTCCATACAAAGCTTTGGTGGTGTTAGAAACATAAGGTTTATTTTACTATGTGCTCTCCACAGTGGAGGTAAGCAAGGAATCAATCAGCAATTTTTTAATAGGAAATCAATTTCATATAAAATTAGACATCCTCAGTCCTTCTACTGCACCATATATATCTGTGAATTTCTGCTCATAACCATCATAACTGCAATAGCTTTCTGCAAACCAGCCAATTATGAATATGTTCATTCCACTTGCCACCTTGCAGCTTTCATTTGTATCAGTATCCCTAGTGCCTTAGTTTTAAAAAAAAACAACTGGTGTAGAAATTACCTAAATCCACTTGATGAAGTCTTGTTGGTATTGCCAAATGAAAACCCAGACATAATTCTGAAATATTGATGTAAATTCTATATAAAACAATGACACCACCTGTAGAAATTATGGTTAGAATACAATTGGTCATGACTACATTTGATGCCACACTGAATTGAAGCATCATAACATGTTGGAAGTGACTACAGATACGCCTGTCCTGACGCAAATCAAATAAAAGGGTCAGTTTGTCATTCAAACTGTGTGGATCTTGTGGCATAACGGTTATGTGCTATGCCTACCATGCTGATGGTTTTCGGTTCGACTCTCACCTTGCCGACTTTCGTTTTGTTTTTTTTCTTTACTTTTTTTCAGGCTTAGGTCTTACGTTTAGGGGTTAGTGTTAGGTTAGGGCTACGGTTAGGGTTTATCTTTTATGTTTAGTTCATTTCTACGAAACCTACTGCACTCTTGTCGTGCTCTCCTTTTCATATTTCAAGATCCACACTCTCGTTTTCATATTTCAAGATCCACACTCTCGTTTTCATATTTCAAGATCCACACTCTCGTTTTCATATTTCAAGATCCACAAGTATATCCGTAGCCACTGCCTAACATGTTAAGTAGATGTAAATATCACAAACATATATGGGTCCAGTAATTGCTAGTTTTAGCTCAGAAATTTCCTACTGCACGTAACACATTTGAAGCCAGTATAGGAGTTTGTAGTAATTTGAAATCACACTTTGAGCACCAAATGTGCACCACTTTGCAACTCCGTAACTTACCAGTCGATTGTGCTAGAGACTATTTCTAAACCCTCAAAAGACTTGACAAGTCTTCTAGCTTTCAATGAAAAAAATTTTTTTGGGTTTTAGGTTTCAGGTTTTTTGTGGGTGACATCATAAGTGGGGTAGATTTTTGGCTATTTTGGGTCTGGTTACCTGGCCCTGGGCCCAAGCGCTAGATGAAAGTATTTTGCTGAAGTTTTTGTTGGAACTAGGCTAAAATCTGAGTCTTTTTAAACCTATGATTGAATGAGTAAAATTATCAATTTTATGATTTTTTGGTCATAACGTTTGAACCAGAAATGCTAGAAACCCAATCAAAGGTTTAAAAGACTCAGATTTTAGCTAGTTTTCAATAAAAACTTAAGTAAAATACTTCCATCTAGCGGTTGGGCATAGGGCCAGGTAACCTCAGCCAAAATGGTCAAAAACCTATCCCACTTATGACGTCACCCACAAAAAACCTGAAACCAAAAAATGTTTTTCATTGCAAAATAAAAGACTCACCAAGTCTTTTGAGGCTTTGGATAGCTCTCGAGCACAGTCGACTGGCGAGTAATGGAGTTGCAAAGACTTGGCCAATAATTATACCTTTCAGCGTAACTCGACTAGCTCCAAAGGTGTTAACCAATAGTCACACCAAAATAAATGGCAAACAAACATGAAAAAAGCTAAGGTATAAATACTAGCCTAACTAGGGTATCATGTGTCAGTATATCTATTCGTAGGTCAGAAAAAGCTTAATGTAATAGTATGAAACTGAATTTAAACACAATCAATGCTTAAGATACTAAAGGAATACTGTATCATCATAAACTTCAACCTGCACAATAAATCTGCTTGGGAACTGCCACGCAAACATTAAGATGAATTGCAATAAGAACTGCATTGTTGTACCATGTATGCAAACAAGATTTAAGTAAAACTTGGCAATTCTGTTGTGTTAATGCCCATATACTATGTCAAGACAGAAAGGAAGCAAGAAATCCTGCGCTTCTGCACCTATTTGATGCACACAAGTGGATGCACATACACAACCATTGCATGTATATGAAATGATGTATACTGTAGTTCAGGGGTCACCAACCTTTTCGAGACTAAGAGCTACTTCTTGGTACAGATTCATGTGAAGGGCTACCAGTTTGATACACATACTTCTAAAATAAAAATTTGCTCAATTTGTCTTCAATTATGTTATCATTCATAAAAATTAACGATATTCATGTGAAGACACTGATCATGTTTATGCTATTGTCATAACAATCTCGCAGGTAACCCGCAAGGTCCGTGCGGGCGACCTGGTGCCCGCAGGCACCATGTTGGTGACCCCTGCTGTAGTTTAACTTCTTTTGCATATAGCTGGCATTGTAAATGATAGAATATGACACTTACAAAACATAGATAGGAAATGATGAGGCCCTAAGGTTTTGTTGATAATATTGATGATTGGGAAAAGTGAATGAATAAGCTTTCTCACTCTTTTCACTTTTTTTGAAAAAAATTATAAAATTTCACTAGCTTCTAAATGCCATAGATGCATTGCGCATGAAAAAATAGCATCAAAAATAGGGAAAGTGAGAAAATTTTCAGGTAAACAGCTTCTACACCAATGAAAAAGAACTTTCTCAAACACCTATGAATGGCTAATAAAAAAAATGCTTCAGAAGTTTCAAATAAAAAAAAAACACTTCGAAGTGGAACATGTCAAAGTGCTGGAGCATGATTATAGGCTATGGCTATGCAATGGTCAAGATAATTAATGAGCAAAGTAACACTGCACAAGAGGACAACATGACTTACAGCAAAAACAAACATTCAGAAGGCAATTAGCTATGCATTGAAGTAAAGGCAAGTGGGGGACAGTAATGCTGGTCAGTGTGCTGGGAACAACCAAAACAAAATAAGATCAAACCTACACACAGGCCAATATCCTGGGACTGTTACCTCTGACCACAGCCAGGGACAGGCGCTGGTGGAACCACTGTCACTCCCTGAGGTCACCAGACATATCAACAAGTTTCTTTGTGAGGCCGCTCAAATAAGGGGAGGTGGACTTATCATACACACCAGTGGTTTCAATTGCAACTGGTTGAAAGTGGTAAATGTTAAGGAAGTCATTACATTTTCGGCTATTTAATGACTACTCTGACAGTAGGGAAGTGCATTCCAAATATTATCCTATCGCCCTACAATTACATTTAGGTATTCTACGTCAACTCAGCCACAAGTCACCAGTTTGGAGTTGAATGGACGTTGGCAAAACGCTAGAAAAGACTGTGTAATCGTATTGTAATCAGAGGCAATCGGAGCCACTTTTTCCACTCCTATTCCTGTTCCAAATCCACAAAAGTGACCCCAGCTCCTGCTCTAGAGAGCTCATTGGAAATTTACACTTCAACTGTTGTTTATACTCTGAAAACTTAAAAGCAGTGTCTATTTTGCCTCATGAGGTAAAGATACTGTTGTGTCCACAACTATTGTTTCCCATACAAGGCTTACGCCTCTGTACCAGGGGCCCAACCAAAGTCAATCCATCGGGCCTCCTTCTGCCCCTTGTCAAGCTGCTTGACTGGCTCCAAGGTAGAGGGGAGATCAATGCGGTTCAATAAACTTTTGAAAATGGAGTTGATGGCTGAATGTCTGGGGAAGCAGCCTGTGTTTTAGGAAAGGCCGTGAAGCCTTAGCTCATCAACAGCTTTGTGGTAGTGGCATTTTGTACTTTCAAAGACTAAACTTATTTTGTTTTTCATCATGTACCCAACACTTATTAGATTAATGTTTACTGCTGAACCTATTCTAATCTGTTTAAACCCTTGTTTTTTCAATCTCATTTGGTGACGCCATGTATCTGATGGGACATACATTCATCGATGATAATTAATGGTACTCATTCCATTATGGTCCATATGCACCGTATATTTCAGACCATAAGGTGCACCGGATTATAAAGCGCAGTATCAAAAATTAAATGCTAGTTGTTCTTTTTGCATACATACAGCACAGCGGCTTATGAGGCGCATTAACTGAAGCAAAACTTATCTAAGTCAAACTGTATTCGAATGTTTCACATTGACTCCCAATCGATCCATATCAGCCACACTCCATATCCTCCAATCGGAGGCCCACGCTATCACAGGGGCCCAAAATTCAGTCCAGTCACCACTTAACACTTTGAGAACTGGTCTACAATATATTCCTACTTCGATTTCGGCCTAAAAAACAGCAGTTTTTGGTTGCCTTACCAACGTCCTAGCTCTTCCGCCGATTGCGCTAAAGAGCTGTTCAACGGCTCAAACGGATCAGCCAATCTAGCAGATTGCACTCGAAAAAAAATTTTTTGGTTGTGTTGTGGGTGTGGATTTTTTGTGACTGACGTCATCAGTGAAGTAGGTTTTGGGGCCATTTTGGCTCATGTTGCCTGGCCTAGGGCTCAACCGCTACGCCAAAGTTTTGCGCTGAAGTTTTCATTGGAAACTAGGCTCGAGTATGAGTCTTTTGAGCCTTTGATCGACTTTCTAGCGTTTCTGGTTCAAAAGTTATGATCTAAAATAAACAAATTAATTAATTA
>JGI24021J15306_10000090_pt1 | contig 42814 bp, 25 predicted proteins | sample Ectturendosymbi1_FD_15306 | JGI IMG/M metagenome (IMG submission 15306)
TGGAATTTTTGTCAAATTTGAATGTCAAGCCCCCCCGCACAAACGTAAGGCCCCCCTATTGACGACTTTCTGACGACGGTTCTGAACGGCCTCAAACTCAATCCCGTCTTTAGATTATCATTGTCAACGCTCTTCTGACTGTCATTCACCCTGTTAACGATTGCCATCACGGATGACGCATGAACACATGCGGTTGCTTTCAACGCAGTGTACACTATCTGGCGCTACGACTCGTATCAGAAGCGCGACGAGTGCAAGGAGCTCGCACGGAACGACGCCGTGTTGACAAACAAAGGTGAGTCCTTGTCGTCGAAAGCGACGAGTGATGATACTATTGGTCGTGTTCGATGCCGCGCCACATCCGCTTACTTAATAGTTAATAGTGTGCGTCGTCGAACAGACTCCTGCTGTCAAGTGAAGCGTTTTTTTCCCGCTAATCTGCTTGTTTCGTGCGTTTGCCGCGCTTCATTTCAGTTTGTCATTAAACGCAGCGAACTTGTCGATTCTCAGCCCAGCACGCAGTAGTGGTGTGGAACTATGTGCTTTTTGGATTAATAATTAAGCGGCTGTTCGAGTATATTTGGAGTTTGCTGCTGCGAAGCAGCAAGTTCAGATTTCTACATTCTTCGCTTTCTGCCATCGTTCGCAGTATTATTTTCTGATCGTCACTTATCTCCTGCAGTGAGGGACGATCTGAAAAACGTTCTTTCGCACTCGACTTTGATCATGCTCCCGACAAGCTGGTCGCCACTGCAGTGAAGAAAATGCCAAGGTTTGCTTTTTCGAAGCGTCGCATTCGTAAAACGCGACAAGAATTTTGGGGAAGCGGATGTTCGCGACTAACTTCCGCCAGCTGGTGTCGGGGCCTCGTTGCTTTGCTCGTTACGACTAAAACGCCCCGAAATGTGCTTCTTGCCAGGATGGTGGCGATTGGCTCCCTGTGCAAGGACAGGTGTGAGAACGGTGGGCTTTTTGTATCAATAATTAAGCGATTGTTTGAGTAATTAAAGCGTAAGCCTAATCTTTACACCATCTTCAGGCTGGCATTTTTAAGGCAGCATAACTTTTTGGCCAATATACAATCTTTACCCCAGTTTTAAACATGTGTATGCGAATGTTCAAGCAACTTTAATCCTGTGTATTAATCATAAGGCAATAATCTACACGATACACTGCTCTTTTCCAAACGCGTTGGAATCTTGTGTCGTTTTTCTGAGCAACACCTTATGTTTGCAAAGCGAGTGACACAGAATGATTGGAAGTAAACGCACGTGTGCTTCACGTTGCTAGCAAATGCTAACCAGTTTGGTCGCAAAATGCGCTTATCGCGCCGTTGTTTCGTGGGTAGGTGAGCATGTTTGCAAGTGGTTACGGAACTATTCCGCCTATTCAGTTTTGTTGCAGTCTTTTTTAAGTTTTGTTTGTTGGATTGATTTAAATTTATTTCGACCAACATTGATGTCGATGAGGGGATTACATCGCCAACCACCCCTGTTCCACTCTTCTTCCTGTGTTCGGCCCAGGAGCAAATTATGCGTAAAAAGTCGGCGACGCTTTCAAGCACTGGTGAACGATTGTGTTAAATTTCGCGATCNTCAACTCGTTGTTGGAAGCTTTGCACAATGCCATTTTGTTCAAATACGTAATGTTATGCTTCAAAGAAGACTGTGTTAACTTTTTCCTCGTCGTCGGCTGTAACTTGCCTGCAACATATGACACCTGATCGGTCTTCGGAANCCTTTTCGATCTGTCATCAGAAAATAGTTTTTGAGCTGATATTTTGACCGAAAGCGTTTCGTGGTTTGCATAGCAAAGCCTATGAATGATGCAGCAAAGCCTGTGCGTATCGTAGTTTCTCGAATCTTCTCTGTAATTCCCTTTGATTTCAAACGTGCATCATGCATCAAAACGTGCGTTGATTTCAAACGTGCATCTTGCCACTGACGTTGATTACTTACTTTCAATTTCGCTGCGAATGAAATTCCTTTGCAGTCGCGATCTGAAGCGTGTCACTGTTTTGGTGCGGAAAGAATTCAGGATGTATTCGAGACAGATGGGTTCCGCTGCTGCAGTGCGTTCAGCAAAGCAACGATCGACCGATGTGCTGTGTTATATGGAAGAAAAGCCACTGAACTCGTTCACAGATGCGAAACGATTTTGTATCACATTTGACTGTGCCAGGTTCAGTCGATGGTTGCAACGTTTCGTTCACTTGTGTTTTTTATTTTCGTTAAACGGAGGACCATTTTTTATTTTATTTGCGTGTTTTCTGGTTAGCACGAAAAGACAAAATTTTCAGTCGAAAAACCGCAAGTTCTAAAAAACAGTAACGCAGGAATGTTATGACAGCAAGCAAACAACCACAAATAGTGGACACAACATTACTGACAGTAAATAACATTTTGTAAAGGTAGGAAGTCATTCAAATGTACTGGCTCAAATCTACCGACCTGCAGCCTAAACATATGCCATGCGCACTGTGAAGCGGCATAATGTCTTGAAAACATAGTTGGACATAACACCTCGCGGTTTCTCATCTTTGAGATGAGATATACTTAAATGCGCAAGTCTGGAATGTTGAGTTTCGCTGATCTAGCGAAAGTCGTGCGGTTATGCTTTAAAACGCGAGTCAAGTTTCGCTGATCTAGCGAAAGTCGTGCGGTTATGTCAAAATTGCTTCTGGCAGCAAAAGGTCAAGATATTTTTAGCTAGACCGCTGCAACCGAAAAGACGCTGGGCATTTCTTGCCGTTGCTTCGTGAAACATTTCACTGGGTTTGGGTTGGACATTTCCTCGAAGGAGTATTTCGTTATGATTTTTTGTCTCGCCTCGTTGCAATTCGTTGTAAGGTTCAGAAACAAACTAAAAAAACAAATTGCATGCAATCTGCAGAAGCATTTGTTTTGCATGGATAGGGCTAATCAAAATTTAACATTAGCCAGCTGAGACCTGTGTGAAGCGATGAAGTCGTAAACCATGTTGTGTCAGCTTTCAAACATTCAATATCTCGATACGTTAGGAAAAGTGCTGAAGCATCACGAACACGTTTGAAATTTGCGGTTTTTATTTTAAAACAGCAACGTGCTACAGTTCAGGAAAGTGGAACAACCAGCCGAAGTCTGAAAATAAAATACAAAAGTCAGCATTAAAACTGCTTATTGCAGGATTGTTAGTGCAAGCAGCAATCAGCAGCTGTACAGTACCCAGGTTTTTTCGGGTCCCTAGAATCAGAGAAAATCGGGTCCGTACCCGGGTACCGACTAACATTTTCCTTAAACCCTGATAGTGCTACTGTATAACATTTGCCCTCAGTTCGTGAAGTTTTTGAGCACGCCAACGAGCGAAACAGTCGCGTTTTGGAAGGTCATCACCACTGGCGACGGGCCTGATAACGTGTTCTGTGACTGCTGGGAAGGTTTCGCTCGACGAAGTTTTTTATGAACTGACGCGTCGACCTGCCGTGATATCATGCGCGCAGCATTCGCGTTTGGCAGGCTACATTATCCTGATGAAGTGCCATAGTGAATGATCAGTGGGTGTGCTTGAATGCATTTGTAAATATACACAAAAGGTAAGATCTCTGACTCAAAAAATGTTAGTCTTGTTGCAAAATTTTCAGAACAAGCACCATTTCTCAACGGTTTGACTGGGATAGTCCAGTTTTGTTGTGTGGCGTCTGTTATTTAATTGTCTCTGATGAAGGACTTCTTTGGAACACAAAAACATTTTCTATATCTCGTTATGAAAAGAAACTTTTCAGCAATCTTGCATAGAACAAATTTCGAGAAACCTATGGCACATCGAAGCGTGCTGCTGCGGATATTAAGCCCTACATCAGAGTAAAAAAATATTGAGCAAGTTCAGGTTTAAAACGCCAACCCAAACTTACGTTTTCCAAGAAAGAATTCTTTTAAAAATTTTACGTCATAAACGTTTCGTACGGCTTTGAATAGATGCTGGCGGCGCACTGCTGACCATTACATCTCAAGTCGGATTTTCCCGTTATTTGTGTATGATGATTTCTGAAAAAAAAACCACTCGTGCAGGTAAAAACGGTTAAAGTGCCAGCGAAGGCATTGCGGTTAGTAGTCGATTGCTGGAACTTAGACGTGGACAATCGCATCGTCTGAAGCTCAGCTCATCAGCGGTAGTGATAAGTTAGTTCCAGCGGTTCCAATCGTAGACTGCTTGCATCGTCAAGAAAGCGGAAATCCGCTCAGGTGTTCATACGCGGTGTTTTTTGCCGCTTTGTTTTTGATATGCAAACCTACGCACACGTTGAAAGCACTGATAAAAAGGGAACTCTTCCTGATGCCTTCCTCACAATCCAGATGCACTGGGCGCTATACTGCATCGGCAAAACGGGTATCCCCGGAAAGAAATTACCGCTTGAAAGTTGCCTGGTTCTCGGAACCACCAGCGGATTTCTACCTACACCGACGATAACGGCGTTGAATGCGCTAATCGTATAAGTTGCTTTAGCAAAGATGCTATCGAGATTTTCAAAAGACGAAATCGTGGATTATTAAATTAATGGCTTGTTGAGAGAACGATGCCCATCATTCACAGTAAAGTACTTCGAGAAAGATTCGACGATACTGCGATGAAGAAGAAAAATAATGAAAGAAACATGCGCAGAAGAAGAAAAATTCAGAAAGGCGAGTTCATTCCGAGCTTGGTCCCGAATTCGAGTCTCGCGCGTTTCTGAGCCCGGTTCCACAATCGGATCTCTCTCCACTTCGCCGCCTCGTTGAATAAAACACAAGGAAGCGGCCACAGCAGAAGGACCAACCACACCGTCGTCTGAGCGAGAAGATTCAGCGTTTATCGGCATAGCACCAACAGGATTCGGTTCAGAATCAGGTAAAAAGTCAACGGGCCAACTTTAGAAACAAATCCTTTGAAAAATACCAATTTGCGATAGGCACCGGCTAAGGATTTGTAAAAATCAGTTGACTGCGACACGCCTGGCGTTGTCTTGTCAAGCATTTTGTTTTTCAAATGAAGGCATTCGTAAGTACTAGAGTCATTGCCGATCGGAGCGAAATCATTCAGCAACCATGCAAGCCACAACCAAAAATGCATCGCAGATTTCAATGGGGCAAGCAAACTGTGTCAAAGCACAAGGCAAACCGCGAAACAGTGAGTCAGTCTCAAGAAATTATGCAATTCATTTTTGAAAGAGGATTATTGCAGAAATTTCGCGTGACACTGTTGTCCAACCTAAGAAAGTTAAGAACTCCACAGCGTCTTAAGAATAAGCTCACGTGACAGCAACACTAAGTTTGTTACAAGACATGGGTACTTCTTCCATCACACAAGGGATCAACCGCAGGCGTCCAAAAATCGCTACATTTCATAATATGATAGCACAAGATCGCATTTACGTTTTTTGTCTGATACTTTACACTTGTGAAGCCAGGCTATTCAAAATACGGCACGAAACTTATGCACACCTTGCTTATTAAAAACAAGAATCAGTAGAGTACCCGACAACTAAACTTCAGCCTTCGTCACAGTAGCTGCATTCAAAAAGAAAATAATTCGCTTGCACACAAACTGAGTGGGGAACATGCAGCAGTGAGTAAAATTAGACTCAACAACCAGTACTTCAGCATAATGCAGGCTTGCGCTAGTACAAAATATGTCTTGCAAAAAACGAAAAATATGCTCCTTTTTGTTAGATGTGACTTCACCCTTCTCCAACTAACCTGATGCGGCCCGAACGCCAGGGCGGAACGAAAATCTTGCTTGTATTCAGGATGCGTCACAATCACAGTGATCGAGTAAACGACTTGTAGAATACATCTGCAAACACACGGAAATGGCGTCGGTGGACTGAATCTGAGGACGCTACGGCTGTTCTCAGTTGAAAAATAGAGGCACAGCCATCCTTTTGCATTTTGAAGAAGATTATTTCTATTCCAGAAAGAGCGAACTCCATATCGACTTGCTATCAGCCAAACGTTTGAATGATTGTAATATATTGACCCGCAAATTCTATCTATGTTTGCATTAAAACAGCTATGTCCAACCTAAATAGCTTACCGAGCCAAAAATTACGTCACTATCTTAACCAAGGCCACACATTGAATGACATAGAAATGAGGGCCGCACATTGACTGGCTTACTGGCATTGAGGACAACCCGCATCAAAAATGTCAAATTCAAGGTTATCAAAATAAGGACAGGTCAGAATGTCGGCTACTTACGCTGCAGCAAAAACCTAGTGGGCCGCACAATACCTTCGACTGGGCCGCGGGTTGGACATAGACGGTGTACGAATATTTTAAAGCAGCTAAGGATACGGTCTGACACCAGCAAGGTTTTATAAATGTTTTATTTCCTTCAGTGCAGCCGCCAGTGCAGAAAAAACAAAAACAGCCGAGTTAATATAACGTAACGTGCTCGCGTTTGATAAAGACAACACATGAAAACAGGTTCAAAGAGCGGACTCACATCACCGGCACAGTGATCGCCCAGAGACGGTTGCCAAGCGGACAGGCAGAACAGAGTAATTTCCAGCGGTTGACGTAACCGGTCGAAATGACGCCTGAAGAGGAAGAAGCAGAAGCTCACAAGTACGCGTTCCCCCATACATACACGTCCCGTTTACACTTGCACAGCACAACTTCAAGGAGATTTGCGCTATGCAGCCGGGCAAGTTAGCTTGAAAGATATGCACACGTTGGCGTTTACGCGATTCTGCGAATCAGAAGGGAAGTCCATAGAACGACGGATAATCAGCAAAGCTTTGCGGCCATTTTCGGCCGCAAACGCCAGCGCAGCTTCCTTACGTGCTGCCATGACTCGCCACCAGCGCAACATTGCGCGACTTGCCCCGGGCGCTAATCAGCGGTAATGGACGCCGCAGACAACCTCTGAGTGACATTCCACAGGGTGTTCAAAGCGAGCGAGTATAATGCAAATGAACTGAACTAAGCGCAAGCGGCTTATTCGGCGTTTTAAGGCAGATAAAAGAGTTGCTGATGACGAAATGCTTGCAAATGCGCCAGGCTTTAACATAGGACGTCGTGTGGACTCAGCACTCGACAAACCTTCCAAGCAAATATACAGCCAGTCAAATACTCACACGTCGCAAGACAGATGGCACAAACAGAAAGCTGCTGCAAGACTCTTCGCTTGAACGAGAAGTAGGCTTGCAGGCTCTGGAGCGTGAGAGCGTCCTGGTCGCTCTCCGACAGTCCTTCCACTCGGAATTGCGGGTAGCATCGCACATCGCTGCTGAACAAAAAATCATCGTCTCTGTTCTGAAGCGTCGTCCGATTTTTATGTAGCATTGCTGTTACAAAGTATCGACCAAGATCAAGTTTTGCACAAATTTCAAGGCGATAAACATCGCACGTCAGCCGCTCCATCCCACTGCAGTTGCACGAGGTCCGTAGCCAGATTTTAAGGTGTGTGGGGGAAAATACAGTTTTAAGGGGGGAAGATTTTTGTTATGTGTTTATAATAAAAAAATTCTGGGCACAACAAAATTTGGGGTCACTTTTCCCCGAGTGCCCCCCTGGCTTCGGGCTTGAGTTATACCCAAAAACTACTCAGCGATCTGTCTGGAGAAATTAAGCCGTTTAAAGAAAAAGTTCCCATAAAATGCCCCATGTTTGTTCTCGCATTTTCACCTTGCATCGGATGCATTGCGCTTTCCACAGAAAGCTATAAAACGATCTTCAAAACCCCACCGACGGGTAGTGTGAGGTATTGACGCGCTCTATTCTTGCAGCAGCCACAGAGCTGATGGACCGTCACATGCTTTAATGACGTCACGCATTGTCGCATCATCCATTGCAGGCTGCGCAGAGCAAGTCAGCAGTTGCACTGATGTTTCGCTGATGTGGGAACGGACTCTGAAGGAGTTGAGTCGTCGAAAATCGGACTCTTATGAAATCAATGTGAACACCACGGAGTCCAATCAATGGCGGACAAAACACGCTGCGTTTGCACATTGATGGCGTTTCAGCAGTGGTGAGTAAGCAGATGCTTACGAAGGCTCGCGAATCCTAAACTGCTTGCCTTGTCGAATAGACCTCCCTCACGAGGTCTCTGGCCATATGGGTTAGGGAGCCAGGAATACCCTGCTTTTAGTTCCGCACGTTTATTACACTTTCAAACTTCTGTATTTCGAAAAGTGAAGTAAAACGCTTTCAGCAAATGGTATGTTGCGCTGGCAATTTAAAACTATGCTTTTTCCAGAACATTCCGTCACTTCGCAAGAATATTACCAGAAAAAAGGTTCCACAACCAAATGAATGATGGTGGAACTGCAATGTTTGGGATCCTCCATTTGAATAGCAAGGACCTTTGCCAACTATTTCAGCAGCCCGTGAATATTGCAAGTTTGCCCAACCATGCGATTCACATTCAGGCAAACACAACCGATCTCTATCTAATCCCAACTTGTAAAAATCATTTGATAAGTATATACCTCAGGTTGAACATCGCGTTGGAATCTTGAAAGAATTCTGAAGCGTTAGTGGTCGGGCTCTGGAAGATAAAAACAACTAAATCACTGAACGCTCCTTTATTTTGGAAGTTTTCAATAAATCTGTTTACGAAATAAAGCTTTTACCCGTTGCATAACCGAGAAGCTTTCGCTGTTATTCGACATCATGCATCAACACTGAACCAGCGTAACTACTGGACGACAACGCCATACGTGGGACGTACAAGCCACGTTGACCAATCCACGCGTTGCATTTAAACTTTTCTTTGGACGGGAGCCAATTACAATATTTTGGAAAAGACAGCTCGAAAGGAGCGGTTTGAGAACGAAGAGAGAGAGACAAGATTTGCGTTCCTCATCAAGCGTACTGTCTTGAAACGAGGCACCACAGCGATGAAGTGTGGAAAAGTTTGAGACGCACATTTCACTGGCTTGCCGGAAAAGATCGAATTCGAACGCCACAGCGTGCGAGCCTTACCTCAGAGCCGTTCATCTCCATGCAGCAGGAAACGACGCCTATCGCATAACCGAGCGTCACGATCAGGCTGCTTGGCGCGAATTTGACGAAGAAGTTGCCGACGCTGCGTCGCAGCAAGCGCGGGTTGCTGCGCTGCTTCTTCGTGTTCTTCACGGTCGCCCACGACATGACGTCAGGGTCACGTGGCGAGCCCAGAAGCGAAAAGCTGCAAGCGAAAGCTCGATTCAGTGTTTCTGATTCTTTGATTGCACGTTGTCTTAAAGTGATTTGGCTTGGAGCTTGAGGACGGGTTTAGCAGCATAATTTGTAAGTGATTGCAAACGCTCTCTCTTGGACGCCTGCACGATCTTTGCATTAACTGATGTTTCGCTGCACTCGCTAATAACCGCAATTATTTTGCGACATTCGAAACAAATATCAGTTTGCAATCTGCTTGCGCATTTCTTTTGTAGCAAGCGAAACAAGCCCAAGCATCTATTCCACTCAGAAGAAAAGCAACCTGAGCGCGCTGCATCTGAGCATGGGTATTCGGTGGCGGACGCGTGAACTGGTGCAGCAGGTTTGACCGCAGCACACAAGAGAAACGTCCTCGACGCGCAAAGGCAAACGAGTTTTAGCTGACGACTCGACGCGCAAAGACAAACGGTTTTAGCTGACGACTCGACGCGCGAAGACAAACGGTTTTAGCTGACGAATGGGATAGTTGAGTTCGTGTACCACCATCCGCGGTTTGTGTTTACAGAGGGAAGCAAACATAAGTTTTCATAATGACTGGGCAAAATCGTCCTGAACGGAAAGAAAGATAAGCGTAAAACATACACTGCGAGCACACAGCAAGCCTCTCTGCCGATCGCAAAAGCAAACAAGACGAGAGGGTCACGCCCTGAAAGAAAACTGTCCATCAACATGAGCGGAAGTACATGCACGATTGGCTCGGGATGCTTCACCTTTACGATTTTTGTTAGAAGTTGAGAAGGTATATGAAGTCATATGATATATGAGCTTGCAACGATTACCAAAACGCAAGGCATTTCGATAAAAGCTAAAAAATAAGATAGTGTTATAATATTCAATCATNTGTTTGCGAAAAGAAGCAATCCAAATATGTGCAAATTAAAGCCTTCTTGACAAATGCATATTTTTTGTCACAATATAGCANACACAAGGAAAATGACTATCTATCTTGTCAACGCACAAGATGGTGCATTTTCCTTAGTTGAAAGCTTCCCGTTTTTGGTTAAAAACAGGATTCAAACATATTTTGGCTGTTTTCATGCGAATAATATTCAGCCAATAAATAACGGCCATGAATGACCATCATTACGTTAGGACAAATTATTTAAACACAATTCTTCAAAGTCAGCGCGTGAACAGTGTAAACGTGAAGGTGTAACTGGAAGCTGAGAAGTATTTTCAGATTAGGAGATGCCGAAAAATAAACGACGCTACACATTTATACCTTAGTGACGGCGCAATGACGTAGGATAACCAGAATAAATCGGCCAAAGCAAAGATGCGAGGAAGATGGGCGGCATGGCACAGGAGCAAAGTGAGCGCAAACATGCACTGGCATTTCATGAGGAATACCAAGTTGATCTGGATCAGGAAGAGATAATGGCGAGCCTGGAAAAAAGAAAAACGCCGCTTTTCAAAGGGCACAACAGCACGTTATCCGTGTATGTAGATAACTTAGGAGACTGGCTATCCAGGTACACGAGCTCCACCTGACGGAAATATTAATCCACCAGCGGCACCAAAACCTACGTACAATAAGACGCTTACATTCATCAAATGATACATGATCCAGCATAGCTGATGAAGGCAGAGCTGAAAAAAGGTATTTCGCACAAGGTATGAAAAACCCAAGTCGCAATAAGAAAATATTATGGCGCTATCATTGCAATGTATCATTTCAATTGCAACATGGTTGTACCATATGAGGCGTTGAAAACTTATCCGTAGTCAAGTTAATGCGCATGCGCAATTCAACCGAATAGAGTCAGAACGAAATTTGATTTCACTACAATATGACTGTCTATTGCGGTTCGGCATAGCGAAGGGTTGAAGCAGGTTAAAGTGGCTCGGCTACTTTTTGGCGCCGCCGTTTTGGCGACTATTTGGCGCCGAGCTGTTTTGGCGCAAGTACAGACTACAAAGACCGACAAGTGTGTGTACTGAAAATGGTTAAAAACATGAACAGAATTTTAATTTATATCGTAATTGTAAGCTAGACCTTGCAAATATTCAAGTGGTACCTGTAAGTCAAAATGTTTTGCGATATTTAGAATTTACATTCGGTTTTTAATTCGCATCTTTGAAACAGCAGCAACGGTCACTTTTGCTGCGTTTATCCACAACGTATAGATACCAGTCGTGGGAAAACTTTGGTTTATCCTTCTTGCTAAGACGATTCTTTATGTTTAAGACATTTATGTTATTGACAATACGCGAAAATGAAGGGAAGATTTTTTAATGTCAAGAAAAGCACTTTCTTTAAGTCCTAAAATAAAGAAATACGCTCAATCTTATCTCAAGACAAACGCACGTTTGTTGCCTTTTTTAGAAACATCCGAGCAAAATGGAAAACACGCAGTTCTAGAGACAAGGATGCGTGTGTAATCAAGCAGATAAGCGCTGGCGCCAAAACAGCTCGACGCCAAACGGTCGTCGCCGTCGCCAAATAATCCCATTCCGGGTTAAAGTTGCAATGAATACTTACACGAGCAAACATACATTCAAGCGAAGAACCTACGGAAGTTCGAATCACTGCCAGATTAATTCTATGAGAGTCTACACACCTGCTTGATCATATTGTACACCACGGCCAGGCTGTCGTCGCCAGCAAGTGAGATCGAACACGGAAAAGTGTTCAAAATTCGCGCCGTTTCCATGACCAGGTTGTCTCCCTGACCGAGATTGGTGGCGTCTGCCGGCTGCAAGCGAAAGCAGGATTACTCACTCCCCAAACAAACGTTGACATTCAATAACAGACATTGATACAATAGAAGATCTGAAAATGTTAGCACATCGACTAAAGCTAACACAAGGCAGTGCACTGTAATATACGCACCGCATTCATGCGTAGCTGATAAACACAAGGGTGAAGGCGAAGGACTCTGGTGTGTAAATTTATTTTTAACAAGCGGACTTAATCCGGCATCTTGTCTCTGAAGAACATAACTTGAGAGGCAGAAAAGCCGATAAGCTCTTCGCTCAAAATCGTTGGAACGTTTTGCGTGCAAAAATAAAAACAAAAAACACATTTGAAACGTAACGATCTCACGAGATAAACACTGCACGTGTCGCAGCACTTCTGCTGAAAGGACAGCAGTTTAGCAGCAGCTCATATGGTTAAAGGGGAACCGTTCCCGCAATTCAAAAGAAACTTCCTATTTTCTCACTCCGATCATGTTTCAGCCTGTACTGAACAGCTTGTGGTGAGAGATGGATGAGGAACCTGCGCAGTCATTTCCTGTCGCACGAAATCAACTTCGACGAACTGCCTCTGACTTACGTTCAGTGAATCGATGGTTGAGCTTGTCTGCAGAGCTCCGGAAGACCCAAAGTACTGTTTACTGTAAAACGACAAGTTCCTCTCGATAGTTCGGCTGCCTGCTCCTTTAGACGATTTGAGGATGGGTTGAATGGCAATGCTGCAAGATTGAAAGTGAAGCAATACCGTTTTATTGCAGTCAAAAGACCCAACTGCGCTTGGGCGCGTACGTCGTTGCAAATTTGTGTAGGAGAGAGTCATAAGAAAAGATTGACCAAAAACTTTTGAACAATTTTAAACAAGGGCAATGAATTGATAGCTTGTCTTGCCACAACCCTTAACCGGCTGGTTGAGTTCAGTATCACAGCATCCGATGCGTGGTGTTTGAATTTGCCCGTGCATCGCATGAAAACGCACGAACACCTGTGATTGGTGGGTCTGCAAACGTGCGGAGCCAACCAAACTGAGATCAGCAAGTCACGCGATCAAAACTGACCTGACGTTTGCTTGAGCAAATACGGTCATGTTGTCGATGGAGTCGGAGCTTCCTATGCAGCAAACCACCTCGCCATATTGCTGCATTATCTCGATCATGCGTCGCGTGGCTAAAAATAGCAAAGGCTTTGCTTTTTTAAGTTACTTACATAGTTACAGTTACTGCTCGACGTTGCAATAAAGCATGTTGAAGGAGACGAACACTTAAGGCCCACAAAGCTTGTACTCTCAACACGAAACCATTCTGCGTAGCGCTTTCAATAATTTGCATCCAGTTTTTTGAAACAGGATGTTTACCTCGGCGAAGCGTTTTTCACATACCCTCGTAAAGTAAGAGCAGCAACGTGTGCAATTACTGACTGACAGGAAATACGAATGGATGCAACAACTCACATTCATTCTGGCAGTCAGTGAAAAGGGGAACGAGCAGAGGCACATTGTCCACAGCTTCGATGTGAGGAATGATGTTTTCCACACCTCGTGGCAGGTTCGCCTGAGTACGCATATAGTTTAAATCTTGTGCTGAAAGGGACGTTTGTTACATTAAAGAAAGTGATCTGCGTGAACGTGGATATCAGCAAATGGAAGTTGCTCATTCACGATCATGCCTGCAACATTGATACTGCTCAAGATTACCAGCTCGTAAAAGACACAAGTACAATCTGAAACACGGTGAAAGGGCACCAACTGTTGTTGCACTTGTTAAACGCGACTTGCTGTTTTGAAAATACTGCAAAAGAAAACATCACCAACGATTTTTCGCCCGCAGTTATTCTGCCAAACACTTCTGATAACACAAACACGTGCAGAGAACCACAATGCGTAGAATAAAACTCAAGTAAGACTGCAAGTCAAGAAAATTTGGGAACATGCTGTTCCGTTGACATCAAAGCCTGTGACGAACATTTTTGCCAGAAAGCCAAGCGCTGCAAACTAAGACCACGACCTTAAAGTACCAAGCAATCGAATTAATTGAATCCAGGTTAACCTACGAAGTAAACTTTCAAACAGTTGAAAACTTCTCACATGATTTCAATAATGTTTGCGCGACAGCCGTTCCCGTCAGCATTACTCTAGACCGCCCTCTTGCGTCTGCTGAAAGGCCAAAAATAACGCAAACAACTGTGCGGCTTTTACAACGGGTAAAGGCCAGAAATATACCTGTTGTAAAAACCGTACAACGGTTTGCATTATTTCTGGTCCAAGTTTTTGCAAAATGTACCCCCTAAAAACTTGATATTTTGTCCCCCGCACCTTACTTTCTAAACTCGAAATGCGTTCAAAGCTACTTGCAAGTTTGCAAAGGAGATTGTCAAGAAAAACCGCAGATGTACAATCGACGAAATGTAAAACGACAAACTCCATATAACTAACAGTACTGATAAATATATAAAGATCGAAATTGTGCCATTAAACTACAAATGGCTGTATGATCTCGGTTCCTTTTTGGTGTCTTTCCTGGAAACATAGGCGTAGCCATGGAGGGGCCAAGAGGGCAATTCCCCCCACATTTCTAGCATGTCTTGTCGTTTTGCGGTTAGAGAGGCGGTGTCCCAAACGAGATACTGTTGCTCGCTTAAAGTCAAAATATTTGGCTCCTCCCAAAGTTTTGGGCTGGCTACGCTACGGCCTAGAAAGGCAATTTTTCAAAGCCGTAGATTATGCCTTGCTCACTGTTTAATGCAGAGATTCCCTACCTGGGGTACATCTACCCCTCGAGGTATATTAGCCTATCTGAAGGGGTAAAGTTGAGGTTAGCAATATAAGGTAAAAATACACTTATATACTATTTATTTCCAAATATTGACCAATATATCACTGAATATTATTAAAAAAAATCATTGCAGGCTTACTGGTAAATATATCTATAATTTTAGGGGTACATGCTCATCTGTCCAAATGCTGAAGGGGTACTTGGTCAGAGAAAGGTTGGGAACCCCTGGCGTATGCTACTCTCTGGGCCCAATTAATCTCGATCTTTGATCGAAAGATACGAAAACCCAGTTTTTAAAAGTAACAGCAAAACAGATGAGTTCGCTAAAATCTGTGTTTGCGAGATACATTTTTCTGCTGGTACACTACAGCACAAACTTTCCGGATAATTCGAGCCGTTTAAACACCGCGTTGCTTTTGTATTTGCAGATTTTCTGTTTGTTTTCTTCGTGCAGGACGGGGATTTCCGTTCAACGTTTCCTCAGCTGCGTGCCATGACTTGCGTCGCGGTTTTTCTGGCAAAGACTTTTTAGTCTGGTCGAGGTTTGATTTAAATCTGCGGGAGAATTAAGTCTCCTTGTTCTGCAATGAGCGAGCATCTTACTTCTGAGGGCGTGCATGAAGTAACGAGTGGCCAGGACCAAAGGCACAATAAGCGCAGCCATGCATAAAATCTGAGAACAAAGTGTGCGCGATTCAGCCTGCGAAAGCCTAAGTTGACATTTTGTTGGCTAAAGTCACGCGTTCCGACTGCAACACGTGTTCAAACCAACGCCTCTTCTCTCTAGAAAACCTTGTTCAAACTGGCATTCCCGCAAGAAATTGACGCAGACGTTAACTTCTTCTTCCATTTGCTACTTTTTTTTCCGGATCACCCTTAGTTTGCGACGACACAAAAAATTATTTTTGCAAAACGGATTCCGGCGCGCGGCAGGAGCCTCACCCTGTTTCCGGTGCGCAGCGCATAATCAGAAAAGCTCGAGTCGTCGACTGTGGAAGGGGAGGACGGCTGGCGGTGGCGCGCAAGCAAGCTCGTCGTCTGGCTAGCGTCTGCAATCACAGTGGCACCGACGTTTGCGATTGTAGCTGAGATAAAAGCGTATTAAGAAGTCAGACTGGCGCGAACAGAAAAAAGCTTGCTGCGTAAAGTGGCAACTTACCGGGACGAAGTAAACGGCATGCGCAAGAAAAAGTTCCCTCTCTGAAATGTCAAAGGCCGGGCGATCGATAGAATTGGTGTTTAACGCACTTTTATGTTCGTCAACCATCCCTTACCAAAATTGGCTGCAATACCGCACCGGCGGCATATTTCGCCGAGAACTAAGACATTACATTTTGTGACGAGTAGAGCAGTGTATTCATCCCGCCAACTTCCACAAGTCCTGGTCTTGGATTATACGTCACAACTAATAATGGAAGGACGGGGTTGTTTGCGAGCTGATGATCCTGAGGTTGACGGTTCGACCCCCACGTCGTATAACATGATTTTCTGTATCGAGCACAGCAGCCGGATGCTCGGGGCCTGCCGGCACGTAGCAAAAATCCAAACAACAGCCACTCGGAATTTTTTGCATGCGTCTGCGTGCGGTACGCAACACTGAAGAATTCAGAGAACGGAATTTTTTGAGTTATTCTAGACCAGGGGCTCCTAAACTGGAGTACAAGTACACCCAGGAGTATATTTTGACTTTCTAAGGGTATACTTTAGGTCTGATACAATATTCTTATCTAACTCTGTTTTTGTGAGTTTAATACACTGAATTTGAATGCGTTTTGCAAAGCATTTTCCAGGTATTCTCACTAGTTTTCAATACGTTACCTATGGTAAATATTAAAATTACGCTGTTCTGACCTGGGTAAGGCACCTAAACAATATTGTATCTCTGGAAATCCATAGGGGGATAATTAATTAATCATCATTTTTGGCCATAACTTGCCAACCACCAACGCTAGATGGCCAATTAAGGCATCTAAAGATTCGAATTTTCGTCTAGTTTATTTTAAGAGAAAACAAGTAAATTGCCACTGGAATTTTTTTCTCAGGCCCCGATGACATCATCCAAAAATTTCTTGACCTCACCCATTCATAACGTTACACAAAAAAAAGTTCACAACCAAAAGTTCGCAGATTTTTTAAATTGAAGCACTGTGATTTTCTCTTTCTTTAGAAGGCTTGATTAGCTCACTGACTCTATCGGTCGGCAACTTATGACTGGACAAACAGTTGCGATCCTTGTGGGTTAAAAACATGAAAAAACATGTCTCGTATGCTTAGTTTAAATTTCCCGACTCAGAATTGAACACAACACAGGAATTGGCGATTTTTGAGCGGAAGCGATGCAATCAGCTCGACGCATTCTCAAACTTCTTCCTTACAATCAATCAAAACTGAAGTAACTCGACAAAAGTTGTGCAAAGCTTTACGTTCTGAGAAATGCGCCTAGACTAATCCAACGCAAGGTTATATTTTCCGCACGTTCCTACGCTTTTGAAACAATCAACAACAAAAAGAACACCCTTGACCTTCGACGTCCATCCCTGCGGAGTCATCGCGCGTCGTCAGCGACTCCCCCTCGTCGTCGCGTTCCGTGTTATTCGACGACAGAGATATGTGACAGTTCCAACCCACCTCGATGCCCATCTTCTCGGCAAAAACCTGCGCCATGTATCCAAATATTTAAGATGAAATTCAGACGAACCTGCAGCTTTACAAAGTCTCATCTGAGCGACGTGTGTTGTCGAGCTCAAAAAAAAACAGTCGCAACTAACCCGCGCGCGCACTTCGTCTTCCGGCGTGAAATGGACGAATCGGATGCAGGCAGTGTCGAGCGCCTCGACCAATCGGAACACGGGAAGACGGTTCTGATGCTGCAGGGACACCATGCCGAGAAAAATCTGTCCCTGCGGTATTCCGACGTCACTGAGGCAAAGAGAGAAATTTTTCAGATTGCAGTGGTTCTCGAACTGCAACCCATAAACAAGCATCGTGCGGTCGGTGGAGCTTGTTTGCCAAAACCCTATTGTATTTGAAGAATACCTGGGTTTTCAATTGGAGGACAAGTGCATTTTTCCGACATTGAATAAACGTCGTTTACAAGCGAGTCATTGTAGCTGTTCGAACAGAAAAATATGTTTCAGTTTAGTTCAATCTGGACTTTCTCAGCAGTAATTCGAGAAATACATTGAAATCATTACATTCATTTGCACATTTTGCTTACAAGTCAATTCCTAAAAATCTAGTAAGTGTATGTTGAGTCTTTTTGTTTCGAACACATATGTTACTACAGTATTAATGACTTTTACATGTACGGAGAAATCGATTGACGCGTGTAGCAACCTGCAAGCAGAGCACACAGGTAAACCAGATGCTGAGGTTACAAGTATAGAAACGCTCTTTCAAGGGCAATTTATGGTAACGAGAAAGATGTCAACAACGTTAAAAATACATCAGGCAAAACAGAAAATACCTTGGGTTTGAAGAACTCTGCTCAAAAATCACGCTTTCCTTTTTCGCGAACTCGACAGGAACCGGGACAAATGAAAACGTGACGCACTGACCGACTGCGTCAGCGCGGTTGAAGAAGTCCGAGATTTTTCGACGAGTGACGTCGTCCAATGGCCGGATGGCGTCGCCGTCCCAAAAGTAGCGGCAGACGTCAAGGACCAGATCGCCCGAACCGGACATCATCAGGTGGTGCTGGCCTGCGAGTAATAAGCTCGTCGAACGAACTTTCTCTGGCACGCGAACCTGCTCATGAGCCCGCCAGACACGCAGCCAATGCAAAAAAAATGAACATTCGAAGAAATTGATGCGAAAAGACGCGGAGCAAAGAAGTTCGACAACATCAGATGCAAAGGGTCGCGCGGGGAGGTGGTCTGCTGTTGCCCCGACAACGTTTGCCTGCAAATTTAAATATATGCACTGCTAGGAACGGAGCATCTGCCGTACGCGTAGAATGGTCGACATCACGACTGTGCCCGACCAGCATGGTAATGCAACCGACAGGGTGTTGCAAGGTAGTCACGGTCACAGGAACGCATTAACTGAGAAGCGTCACCAGCGCGTTGTCGGTTGGGGAAGTGAACTGTTGTACCCGTCGCAGCAGGTTTTCAATAGGGGGGGTTCACTCTTGTTCAGGGGGGCTTTACATTGTGAAATTTGACAAAAATCCAATGATTTATAGTACTTATATTCCATTTGGGGGTGCTTGGAGCTTTGTTTGGGGGTTTAAGCGCCCAGAAGTCCCCGCAAGGCGACGGGACTGTTTGTACCGTCGCGTGCTAGAAAATCGTAACACTTGAAAATTACTACTTTGGCGTGACTGCGATCTCTTGACCTTGATCGCCAACGACTCCTCTCAGTTTAAACTACATCGCTAAAACTCAACAACGCGCCAGAACTTGGTCGAAACTGAAGTGGTGATCGCCAAGCTTTTTTCTCGCATTTTTAAAACTCTTCAAAGTCTCGCAAGAGCAAAAATTCATTACTTTTCAGTTCTGTTCGTCACTAGTTTTTCTTGAATCAAAATCACATCTCTCCAACTTCAGCCCAAGTGCAAAATCTAAATCGCGACAGACAGCAAATCACGTCAGCGACAACCTTTTCAGGCCGCGAAGCTCACAAAGCACAGTCCAGGTTTGTATCAACGCTGTATCAAACAAAAGCGACGAACCGTTTACGTAAGACTGACAACTGATATTTTCAATTACACAACCAGTGGCTGGTAATCTTCTGGACTACGAAAACTTCCGCAAAGCAAAGCCTCACCTTCCATGTTCGCCACCACTACACCATGGGCGTAGGAGAGGTTGTCACATTGTTTCAAATCCGAAACGGATTTTCGGCTCCGGACAGCTCGCTTGGTGCAAGCACGACGATACGTGGACACGACTCGCTGCAAAATGAGAAAGGCTGGTTGTTGCAGTTTCAGTCAACAGCGCGGTAAGTGCGACGCAAAACTTTTAAACAAAAGCGCGGGGGAAGCGCCAAAACTTTCTACTACAGGATCAAGCTCACACCTGAGCAAGGTACAAGAAAGAAACGTCATCCTCAAAACCAATCAAGCGTGCGAGCGAGTGAAGGCCAGTCCTGGAACGAGCGGCTCCTGAAATAAAATCTCATCTTCAACAACTGGACAAGCCGAAGAAAACTGCCAACAAACGAGCTCATTTAAATTTCTAAAATACCAACCCACGTTTCGGCTCCTGCTTAAATGAACATGACACTGACAACACTTCTCTAGGGAAGCGTGCCAGAGTTCCAAAACATGTTTGGAGACCACTGTGCAAAAGACAATTAAGTTCTAAAACTCCTGTCTCCAGTCTCCGCAAAACAAACTTGAGTGTGATTAAAACACATATAACCTAAAAAATATCGCGAAAGCTGTTTGCACGAAAAACGCTCTTTGCAGAGATCTATCGAACTCGATTTTCTGTTAAAAAAACAGTTGACGGATACAAACCCTTTACCTGTGTGGAGATTAGTTACTTGAATACAGATCTACAGAATTTTGTTGTGCCCAGAAAAATTTGTTTCATACATATAACAAAAAAAAAATCTTGCCCCCTAACATGTATTTTGGCCCCAAACCTCAAAACCTCGCTACGGGCCTGCAGATATATGCAAGTTTGAATCACTGCAAAAAGAAGAAAGTAGAGCCCAGCCGGCTGATTCCTCGAAAGCTTGCAGCAAACCTATAGCTTTAAACTGTTGGCTAGCAAACTCCTTCGTAATGCCTACAGGCAATTTTGGTACATTATTTTAAAGATGAAATGATAATTCCTGAATTAACAGAAACTAGATTAAAACAGTTTCAAAAGCGCGGCAACCACATTTGACAAAATTTTATCACTATTTTTGTGATGAAGAAAAAAAAAAATTTTCGTAAGTTTAACAAACCTGGACCGCGAACGTTATCTTCCAGAGCGAGGCAAGATACCTTCGTCCGATGATCGTCCAGAACGCACCGACATATCTGCGGCAACGGCTGCTTTTTGCCAACGTCGTAAAGCTGGAAAATGAGAAACGAAAGATAAAACCTTCCTCCGTTGGCACCAACTGGCAGTTTTAACAAGTGCCGGAAAATCGCTAACTGCTAACAATCAAACACATAGCTGTCTCTAACTGGTGTGATTCAAGCTCACGAATTTTGAGGCTGCCTGCTTCAGAACTTAAGCGATTTTAATTACGCTTTGAATAATACTATCTATCAGGGTGTCCAAGTTGAAAACACTATTTGCGTCGCTCTGTATCAGTGGTTGTTAACCTTTTTCCTTGTTACCCACTTCCGGTTGAGACTGGATCTCTATTTCCCACAACCGAACTTGAACTCAACTATTTGCAATGGTTCTGGCGAACTCGACAGAAAATTGCGTAACAAACAAACAGAAAAAATAGACTAATTACCCACCTACAACCCCTATCATTCCGCACAGGTTAAGAACCAACTGAACCACAACTGACAAACGTTTCGACTATATTGAAACCTGTGATTGTAGCAGCAAAAGCAGTGCACGCTCACAACGCGCACAGAACAAAGCCAGAAGGCGTTGTTACTTGTTGCAACGAGTCCGCGATGCTGGCCAACAAGAACTCCTCGTTGTCGCTCCCAGCAACGGGGAGCAGTCGTCGGTCGACGTTCTTCACAGGGTGCGTGACCAGGATGTTTAAACCGATCGCTTTCAGGGAAGAAACATGCTTTGTCCAGTCCGTGTCGTCGAAATACAACTGCGGATGCGACAGACTAGCAAGAAAAGTGCTCAGAAGCACGATCGGGCCTGATTAGAACTAGGCATCAAGGTTGAGCACAAATGGAAATTTTAGAAGAGCGTTGCTGTACAAATTACAAATCACTGCGACAAAGGCGTGCACAGCGGGTCAGTCAAGGATTTTTCTTGTATCTTCCACGCGAATAACATGGCGATTCAGACCAGTTCAAGATAATTATTTTCCGACAATTTTCTGCCACAGGCGAAAAGCCTAAGTGTTCTACGTCCTAGCGTCTCGATACCTCCACAAAAACAAAATGTATTTAACAGCTGCGAAATAATGACAGAAAAAATGTATTGTATATGGCAAATCTAATCTATTGCACGAGTGGATAAAGTTACCAACAATTGTAAAAAAAACTTGAAAGGCAAATTCTTGACCATAAACAAACCTACGGAAAGATTACTCACAGGTTTTCGAAACAAACTGATCTCAGTGGCAAAGTGACACGAAAAGATCCCTGACGGCGCGTAACATTTGCTAACATATAGCAGAAAACACGCATTTTAAAGTGCAAGTCAGTGTAATTGTAGCAAAACCACAACAGCGCTGTTGATTGTTGTACGAATTCATAACCTTTGGCTTTAGCAAAGCGTACGAAAGGTAGATGAGAGTGCCGTAAGACCTACTGCCGCTATTATCTGTTTGGCAACAATATGTGCATGGCTGCATCAGACGAGACGTGACAACAGTGCAAGAGTTTCAACTGATTGTGACTGCCACGGGGCATAATGATAAAAGGGAGCAGTCTTGAAACGACAATTAATATTTTCCTTGCACTGTGACGGGTACGCGACTTTTCGGTCTGGGCCGTTTCGGTCGGGGACATTTCGGTCAGACTATGAGATCTTGCTGAAATCCTACATGTTCACATTTTAATGCAAACATACTTAAATCAACGAGAAGTTTTATTTTAAAAAACTACAAACACGATCCAAGATCCAACAGTTAATCAGCATCAACATACGATTTTCATTATCATCAACAAGCAAATTAAATCATTATCGACATTTTCCAATTAAATACAAATTCTTCAAAGTCAATCGTAATCATGACTTCTCAAAGGTAGTTGGTATAACACCAGCTAGAATGACGTGTCGCATATAATCATTTAAATAAATGAATGTAATAAGTTTTTTATGTCCAGGAATGTCGTGACTGCAATGTCCCGTGAAAATGCAACGGCCAGACCGAAGAGTCCTGTTCCGTACTGTGACGTAGGGAGCATGGTTGCGTCACAACGATATCGCGCTATTAGGACAACGTCATCGCTGCTGGAAGGTATTGAACCGAAGCCCCCAAAATTACTATTGGTTACTTTTTTCATGACAGCAGGTATTTTAACATGATGTGTGCAAAAGATGTAGTGCACATACAAACATGGAGCGAAAATCGGACACACCTTGGCTGAGTTTTGAGTGTCCTGGGATAAAGAAAGCAACTCCACATGCACATCTCGTTCTGCCTTTGAATCGCAACTGGTACTGACGCTCTAAGAACAAAATGAAACCATCACATCAGAATTCACTCAAATAAAGTACGTGGAAAAATTCAGCGAACTTGAAATACTGAAAACAGCCAATCACCATCGAGTAGTGTAAAATGGTTTCCTGGCAACCAACTCGCTCACCTTTTCCTTTTCCCACGCAGTACTTCCCCCTCCTTCTTTAGTCGAACTTGAGTCTGAGTAGACAAATAATACGTGGAAATGTGTGAACGTTTGTAGACTCGCTGGTAATAGTCTTTTACGTTTGTTGGTGAGTCTACTCAACGAGATATAAACGACGCGCTAGTTGATAACGTGGGAGTGTGTAAAGTCTGGGCTACAGTTCTTCGAATTATCTCGCAGCAAGCTCAACAAGCGCACGCGGACCGCACTCGCCGAACACCACGCACAACCGCTTCAACCGACTTCTTCAACAAGCCCTGCTTGAAGAGCTGTTTCGCAAAGTTCCTGAACCTAAATACCAAGATCGCTGTGACGATCCGTCCGATATGAACAAGCACAACACTTAAGCAAAAACAACCTGTGCTCAACCAATCCACGTCATTGAAGCTGACCAGCATATCAGTTTAACGTGTTTGGATATTTTTAGTGATACCGAGTACCGCGAGGGGTGCGCAAGAATGGCCATTTCACAAATTACTCCTTTGCAAGGTCACACGCTCACCAGTGGCGCTTTGCGACGCGCCTGGATCTTTTGTGAAGAAGAAAACTTTCTCCGGCGACGGATCGATCCACGACAAGAGACCTTCTTTGTTGACGCAACACAAAACCTGTTAAACGCAGAGGGGGAGTAAAAAATGACGCACTTGATTTCTCAACCAACAAGCCTGGCCGACGAGGTGGGTCAGGATTTAAGTGCAAAGCGTCAAACGCTTGAGTTTCACAACATATGAAATCTCCAAGTTGTATTGAAAATATTTTCGATCAACATGCAACTTTCAGTAAAAGCATTGCATGGCAGTAGCTCATGCGGTTGAACTGTAACATTAGAGACAGTGGAAATTGTTGTCATGCTGGCGGCAAAACGTGTATACTTTGCGGAAGTTTTCTGAGTGGCGCAGAATAGTTTTTCAATCATATTGGGAAACTTTTCTTAAAATATTGTTATTCAAAACAAACGTTCACTCCACAGCACACCGTTTAAAGACTCCTGTGTCCAATGTATGCTTCACTCTTAAAAACTATGCCTCATTCTTACAAAATTCGTACGTCAGCCTCTTGATGAGAAATCCGCTTGCTTCAAGCTGTGAAGGGTGCCATCGCCGAGTAAAATTTAACGGTTTAACGTTGAAGAATTATTCGTTCAAAAATCTACGCTGTTAGAGTCAAATGACAAAGGAAGACACTGGAAAAGTTTTCAGATTATTGCAGACTTTTGAGTTCATTATGACTTGTGAAAGTCGCAAGTTCGACTGAACGATGTGAAACTTCGAGACAAAATGCTATTTGTGTCGTTGACATTTTCGATACATTTGGAAAAAACAATGCAAATTTACCGTGCACTTTTTCAATGCGCAACACAGTAATTTGTTGTAGATAGCCAGAGTAGCTTGCAAAAACGTTATTTCTGTAAAAGACAGAGTGCTTCAAACTAATTTTGCTTTACTGTTTCTCTACAGAAAAAACGAAAGCGCCAGCTTCACAGCTCAGCCACTCAGTGTCCTAACGCTTGAAAACAACGGTGCCGGGGAGGGGTTGACGCATTATCGATCATTCTGAGTCTGTCCCACCACTAAAGGTCAGTGTCGCATGCCAAGTGACCGTAGCGATTGCTTTTGCTCACCGTGCCTGGCAAGGATTTGCATTTAAGTGTTGCTGTGGTTTTGGAGATTTGCCAGCACGCACCATGAGCAACTCACGTTGGTTATTTAGGACGCAAGGTCACGCATGGCTTGCGTTCGCAATTTCGGCAGCTGTTGGTAACTTCATAAATATCTACTCAAGTAAGGCTGTGACTGTCAGGGCAACAACACTAACAACAATGCATTTGATCGCAGCCGAAAGCAGCTGATAAGCTACTTGCTCATTGCATCTACGCCACAGTATAGCGTGTCCATATTCTACACCAGGGGTCTCCAAACCTTTTTGCCCGAGGACCACATAAGCTATTACACAACAGTTCGAGGGCCGGGCACCTTACGTGTTGCGATTGTTTCGGGATATGTTATATTCTACCAAATCAACACATATTTCGTAAATATACTATTTTTTCATTATTGACGAAATGTCTTTGCTGCCGGTTGAAATGACTTCGGGGGCCGTGGGTTGGCGGCCCCTGGTCTACACACTCATGTACTTTCCGCACAAACAAAAGACTATGCAAAAAGCACAAGTAAAGCTCGTTGCAAGCACAAACCGTCAGCGAACCAAGTGTATCGAACGTCGAAGCGTTTTTCGACAACAGTTTCTTGTTGCCACACAGCACATGCGGAACTAGCTTGATCCAAGACAAGTCATGATCCTGTTTCTGCGAAAAGCAAACGAACCTTCACCATAACCAGAAACCAACACTGCTCAAAACTGCGCCATTGAAGTTGGACTTTTCGAATTCATTAAAAAATCGCGATGCAGAAAACTATAATACATTTTCTCTTCTTCACCAATGCAAAAACAATGTAGCGCCGACATGTTTCCAACAGTTGCCAGTTTACAGAGCAAGGCCGAAGTCTGGTAAGAGCTGGTAAAACGGGTCAGCTGATATAAAACTGATTGTTTCAAAGTGAAACCGGGTGAAGAGCGCACAAGTTACTTTGTGCGACAGAAAAAGGCAACTGACGCCGCAGCAAGTAGTTCTCATTTAACACTGGAAGTAATGAAATTTTCTTGGTCTTTTTTTGCAAATACTGCAGCGCATGGGGACCATCGCGCTGTGATTTAAAATGGTGACATGAGGTCAAAACAAACTAACGCAACAGACAGAACCACAGGTCGACACACCTGGTAACGGCACGAAGATTGCGACTCGACTGTTCGGAGACTCAACGTTGCGCCTGGCTCCTGTCGACCATCCTGCAGAAAAAGGCACAAGAGTTGATGATTACTACCTAATAGGTGAAATATATCCTTCGTGAGATCTTAGTGTCCGATTTTTTGCTGAAAAAGGTGTCCTTTCGATAGATAGTCGACAGCAAGTGCTCGAAAAGCACGTTTGATGGCTGATTTATTGTGTGTTAGGAGAAGTATACCGATTGTGGAAGTGGTATTTTGAAATCTGTTGACAGTAAATGTATCAATAAATCCAAAAACAATGAAGGCGCTTCTTATTTTTAGGCACAGGTTTANTTGAGCAGAATGACGGAAAAGTGCGCTAAAATCATGGAAACAGGGGTTATAAGNTGTATAACCTGACAGTTTTTTTAGGATTCTCAATCCACAGTCGCATGGTGGAGCGAAATTGTTTGGTAAGAAAATAAGTTTTCCTCAACATTTTGCAGATTTTGCATGAAAAGGACCGAGCAAAAGCTAGTTATCCATACTTTTTCGCTCAACTATTTCCAGCATTCTTCGCGAAAAAGTCTAGAGAAATGAAAAGGTCACCTAACACAATTTCGCTCGATTTCAAGTTCGATGTATAATTCTGAAATTCAATGCTCTGGTCTAAAATTGAAAAACACACATAAATTTTCAAAATTTAGAACAGTTTGCAAATCTCAAAGAACTTTTGGCTGATGTTTTGCAAAAATCTGCCCGGTTTTTCAAAACCTTTTGGTCTGCGAAACATCAATTGCCTCTCCCTATTTCCTACGGATACGCACAAATTTTTATGAAAGTTACGATTGAATTTCATTTTGAATTTTCAAATAAATGCCAGATCAAGACCAGCATGTTTCACATATTGCACGGAAAACCCAAGATCAGAAGAATCGTGAAGGCTTAACTCGTGACACAAGCCTCCGTACATTCGCAGCATAACACGTGTCACGACGCTGTTCAAACTCGCAACGTAAACTGACCGCTCGAAACTGAACGCTGATCCTTTTCGCGATGCCCGAATGCAGGGTCTTCGCCTCACCGACGGCGGACAGCAACAACCATATGAACGGGTAAGTGATCGGCAAAAGCGGCAAAAGGACAAAGGCTGGAGATGCGAAGAAGCTGTCGAACCAATAAACGCTGTCACTCCACTCTGGAAAAAGTGACCCGGATCTTTCCGCTTGGTTGGTTGGCACCGGGACAAGGGTTTCAGAAGGATTGCAGAAGTACCAAACCAGCGATGCCAAAATCGTCAAGCCCTGTTCGAAAAACATTGCACTTTAGGAACCTTGGTTCAAAGATGCAGATTTACGGCAAATCCCAAAATAGAATGCAATTCGAAGACTTGCCAAAAATACTCTCGTGAGTTGTCCGAAAATGAATTTGGTAAGCGCCCAAAACGTGGCGGGCGAGGGAGAGAAAACAAGCAGCCTCGAGAAAAACACAAATCCACATCCAGCAGATAATACAACGAGAAACTTTTAAGCAACATAATGATGATGAACTTCAATATCTTACCAAAGAAACGGGTATAATGACCACCAACATCAAAAGCATGATCTTTTCCCTGCGTTTGGTCAAAAGGCTTTTGCTTGGATGAAACCGAGGCAAAGCTCGTCGGGCATCCGCAGAAGTTAAGCATTCCTCAAGTTTACAAATAAGAGGGCTCCTTGTTACAGTAAATCTGTCACAGAANCAAAGGCGTTTGAAAGAACGCAGTAACAAGCACTTAAATTACAACACTGGAATTTGACGTAGCAACAGTATCTCCAAAGAATTGATTTAAAAAGTAGGAACTCACAACTATCAAGCAAGTTGCTAAGCTGCTCTTTACCAGAATAGCTTTCACGCTTTCCACACTTTTGACTATTCAAAAAGCTCACTAAGCAAACCGTTCAACAGAAGACGAAACAGAAACACAATATGAAAACATTTCTTGCGGTCCAAGTAACCTTCATCAAAGTTTTTCTCAGCATTTTAAGAAATTATTTCACGAATGCACCACACACCGCACCTACCAGCACAAAACATACCTAAGAACTGGATTAGTGACGTCAACGTCCTTCGCTTTTACACAAACACACTCCCGAACCGTAATACTTGTAAGCAATTCACCAGCACTGATTTTCGTGCAAGAATCCTGTGTAAAAAGGGCCGTATCAGTGTTTAACTACATGACCTGAGTTATTTCACTGTATTTGTAAAAATGCGTAAAATCACTTTTTAAAGCATATTTTTACTTTACATCAGTGCTGTTAAGACTGTTTTAGGTTAAAAATGGGGGACACAGTTTGGCTGTTTTTTTTCTGGTATGTATGCACAAAAAATGGCAAGATGAAAAATTTTAAAAACATTCAATTCCCACTCTCCGCACAAATACGTTTAGTCCGTCTGAACAGCAATCAAGCTTTCAAGGGCTCTAGAATTACAGGGTGCTAAACTGCATAAAACTAACATGTCTGGCTATTTTCAAACTGCTGGTTGCACCACATCGAAGGAAAAAACAAAGATGCCATTCTGTAAATAAGCCCAAAGAAACTTGATGTCACATAAGAAACGAAATGAAAATTCAGTCTCGCTACTTTTGAAGAAATTACAACAGCTGATTACGCTTGTTGTCAGACCACCGTTGTCACGCCAAAAAGGAACGTTATTCACTAGGCTCAAGAACTAAACTTAGTCTTCTGACAATATCTGAAGAAACATTGGATCCAAATTCGTAAAAACTGCAACATAAACCATTTCTATGTTGTAGCAAGCAGGTAAGACGGACAACATATCAATCCGATGAGCAGTTTCTATCCATAATATATTTGTTACAGCCATCATACAAAAGAGAAAAATGTGCAAAACCATAAAAACAAAAGTATGAACACATTTTTCTACTTACAGCAGCACAAACTGCATCACAAGGTGCGGTTTGGCCAACACAGAGACCAATGATATCTCCAGTTGATACCAAAGCAGTTGGAAACAATACTGGTTCATCACACACTGAGCCTGCAAATAAGTTTGAAAAATATTGCACTAGGTTTCAGCTCAAATAAATAATGTAAGCAGTTGATGAACTTGCAAGACTTTAAAACAATTTTTCTGTGTTTGTTAAATTCTTGCATTATTTTATACTTACTTTATAATTTTTTTGTTAAATTTGTGCATTATTTGATAATTACTGAATGACTTTATCAATACAAGATTTGGAAATGGCATAAAACCTTTACAAATAAACACTGCATGCTTTGGAAAATACCACACCAGGAAAGCAAAACCCATTGTACATGTTTTAAAAAACATATTGACGTGCATATGCTGTTTTCCACAGGGTTTTTGGCTTTGCAGTAAGGTCCATATATGCCTAGTTGAACACCGTGGTTCACCCATCCACTCAGATATTACAGCAATGAAATTCAGATCTCATGAAAAAGCTTCACAAAATATGGTCAAACAAAAAATCATTTGAGTGAAATAAATCCAGCAGTTAAAAAATGCAGACGTTTTCATTTTTCTTAAATTTGACCTTTTTGTCATGCTCAAGTGATTTTCATAGCCTCCTCTTCAAAATAAAATGTTAATTTTTAAAAATTCTGTGTTCTCTTGGATGCTTATTCTAAAAGTCATACTACCACACTTGTACAATCATGATTTCATATGAAAAATATCTTGGCTTTTATGTTCTTTCTTTTCTGCAGCTTTTCATGCATTGCACACCTGAACTTTCATTACACTCAAGTCTCTAAACTGTATTTGAAGACTTCTACTTTTAGGAAATCTTAGTGGCATTATGGCATTACTGTTATGTTTGAAGAAGAGTTTGCTTTCCTTAATCAAATGCAGTTTCCTTTCCTTGGAAATATTGATGCACTCAAAGATGCTGAATTCGAATTTATAAAGCCTGCTGATCCATCACTATAATTACCACGGCCATGGCCAATCTGAGGATGATGGCAACAGCCCATATTCTGATGTAATTTGTAATTTGTGTGATACTCTGTCTGCAAATGCATGGACATGGCCATACCTACACACTTTATACTGATGTTATTGTAGATGTAAATATGAAGCTTTGCAATGCATGCAGTAGTTGGAACTGGTGTTGTTACACCATTACTGCACTTTTTGTTTTACTTTTAAAGTTGTTGCTATGGAATTTGTGGAGTCAGTGAGTCACACAGTTTTGTGGAAGTCCATAGTTTAAGTCTGACAAAAAAGATGGCATGTTTGAGTCAGACATCCATTCATTTTCATGCCTGCTTTTCCTCTAGCAACGGTGGCGGGGGTAGCAGCCCTTCGAGGACTCAGAATACCTCACAGTCAACAGCAATCTCAGATAATTATGCTGGGTCCACACTGAGACGGGACCAAGCAAGATTGGAGATGTAGTCACTTCACCTTGTCCTTGGACGATCTCTGGGCTGCTTTTCTGTGGGTGTAGCCAGCAGGACTTGCCTTGTCAGTTTTTCATGGGGTATTCTGGATAACAGGCCGAACCAATGTAGCTGGGATCTCTCGATTCAAAGTGGTTAGACATTCAGGACTACAAATTTCACAGCTGTGAACTTTGTTGCAAAGGGTCACACTGTAGACTCTTCACAAAAATCCTAATGCTCTGTGCTCACAAAACGGAAACTTTCAAACACCACAAAGCTGTCAGTTTTTAAATCGGTCTTTGTTCTGATCCTCACCTATGGTCCTGAATCTTGGATGATGACTGAAAAAATCCTATCCAAGTGCAAGTGGCAGAGATAGGATTTTTGCAAAGAGTTCACAGTGTGACACTTTGGGACAAAGTGCACAGCTGTGAAATTCATAAAGCCCTGAATGTCAAGCCACATCTCTGAATAGAGAGATCTCAGCTGTGCTGATTCATCCATTTGGGCAGAATATCCCAAGAAAAATTGGTGAGGCAAGTCCTGCTGGCTACACTCCCAGGAAAGTGGCCCAGAGGTCATCCAACGACCAGGAGATGTGAAAACATCTCTGACCTAACTTGGGCCCATCTTGGTGTGAAACCAACAGAACAATCTAAGATTGCTATTGACTGTGAGGCATTTCGAGTGCTCCTAGGGCTTCTGCCTTCACGGCCCTCCACAGAAAAGAGTGGGCACGAAAATGAATGAATGAAACGAACATAATCAAGTGTTTTAGGGGTACCACAATGCTGAATACAAAGTTCATTATTTCATTGCAAACTATTTTATAAAATGTATTTGTTCAAAGTTAATATGTATACCCTTGAAAAGATTTGTTATTCCAGTCAATTATAACAAGAACATTCTCAGTGACCAATAACTATGAAAAGATTTGTTTAGCTAACCAGTAACAGACAGAACATCGTGCATACTAGCCAGTAACAATCACAAACCAATGATGTTCTGCTGCTGCTGAGAGCTGGCAGAAATGGAAATTCCTGCAGTGTTGTAATAAGGTATTGTCTGCTATTCACATACCCTCATGACGCCATGGTTCTTGAGACTTTACATGAGTGTGACTTAAGCTAAGCAACATCCAATTACTTACATTGTCAAAAACAAAACGAAGTCTCACATTCTTTGTTTCAATGCTGGTCAAAGCAGATTCTACAATCCTGGGAATAGACACAACCTAACTGAAAGCAACAGATTGCAAAATAGGGAGTGACAATACACTACTTGTTGTGTTTATTCAGTAGTCTTTCATGGAACTACTAGAGCAAAAAATTCTCTGCATGAGCATGGGTGACATTGACCCCATTGGCAGGCCTGAGTTAATTGGCTACCATATGAATTATCATGCTTCAAATTGCAGAGTTTTGTAATTTTCTTTATTAATTTAAAGGTCAACAGATGCATACTCTGCTGCAAATCATTGTATGCCAAAGTTCACAGAATACTAAGGGTTACCACACAGAGAAAAAATGGTGGGTTGTCTAAAAATATTTCTTAATCAGTTTCATTTTCTCAAAACTTGGCATAGCAGTTGACACTACTTTTGCAAACATTATGACTGAATTGACTTGAATGTTTAGGACATTTTACTACAGATTTGGTCAACGACCAACAAATGACTGAAACAAATAACTGAGCAGTAATACAACTGGCATTCATGTACTAAACTTGACAACACCACAAGACATATCAAATTAGAAAATTGGCCTTGTGTGTCCTTCCATGGTTTTACATCAGACTACAAAACCAGGAGGTACAATAGTTTGAACAAACACTGCAAATTGCAAGATGGAATAAAGACTGATGAGATGAATGTCATGTCATATAAAATTAGGACAAACACAATAATTTAATTCTTCTACCTCAGACTATTTCAACCAAATTGTTCATATTTTGGATGGGCTATGACAAATTTTTTTCATGTTTCAGATTTTTTGATAAAAATGGTGATGCATACACACAAGGAAATTCCTGTTTTTATACACCTCAAAACCATTACACTTGGAAACTAACACTTTTTTACTGACATCTAAGCAACACTTGCACAGCAATGCACTGTCACAAATACTGTCCTTGCAACGTATTATAAATTAGTTTCACATTTAATGTATCAAAAGACTAATAACATAATAATGTAAGAAATCAAAAATTAACTTGTTTTCAAAAATCTTATCAAAATAATAATAACCTTGAGCTTTTCTCCAAACGGTGGTAAAGCTATGTGAAGGACCTCTTCCAACTGATTTAGTCTCCAAACTACTCATAAAGTTGATAAACTCTGCAATAGGTCCAGCTTTTTCATCATCAGTCTGGATATCTATTGGAAAGCAAAAATGATTAAATAGCAACTTGAAAAATGTGCAAGTGAACGTTGAACCAACCAATCAAGATTTGTCTCCTTTCAATGACAGGAAACAAAACAAGCTAATAAAAATGGTGTGAACATTGGCACATCCACAAAAAATTACTATGAACTAGGGAACATTATAATTTTTATTCATAGTTCATCTTAATTTAAGAAAATGGGATCAGACTCAGCAGGAGAACACATCACCATGCTGCAAACTGTCTACACAGACATAAAAGTACATAGTAGACAGACAGAGTTGCCTTGCACTACAGCTGACTCACACAACAAAAACTTGTACTAACACTTTTTTCCATAATCCAAAAGAATGCTGTAGTGCTACCACACTTTTGTAAATAATTCTCATTTTTAACCAATAAACAGACTGTACAATATGTGTTCTTGTGCATGATTTAATTGGTAATATTTTTATGCTGGCATTGCAACTAACCTTTAATTGACTCACACAACCATTCCAGTCTTTCAATTAGTTCATCCTGTTTCTGCTTCTCATTGCAGCATGCCAATGTCACATTGAAGATGAGAAATGAAATCAACAGCAAGCTGATTACAAGGTCAAAACTAAAAAACACAAAGAATTTCTAGGGTTACACATGGACAATCACAAAATTTAAATGAAGTTTATCATGATATTTGCTAATGAAGTATTAGTTTGCATCAGTTTCTAATGAAGTATCAGTTTGCACAGAATTGCATAGTGTTTTATTGAGATGACAAAAGTTGTATGAAGCACTTACAACTAGCAAGCCTACATCAGTTGAGCCTGAGCATGCTTTCTAAACACGTTGGCTATTTTCTGAATAAAATCAGGAAACACCTTGGTGGTAGCACTCTTGATGTGCCCCTGTTTATGTTTCAATATTATAAGAAATAAAATCAGTCACTGTAGCTTATTTGTTTACTTTTTCCAATTTCTTTACTCCTGAAAAATCCAAGGATTGCTGAGTAGAAATCTCAGGAAATCCCAAAACCATGATTTCTAGCTTAGTCCAGAAATTCCAACCTTAGTGGTGCAGGATATTTTATCAAAGAAAAATTGTGTAATAATGGGTAATCAACCACATTTATTAAGAACTGAAAATAATTATTTCATGTACTAGTACATGGCATATGCAGCACAACGATAATACAATATGTGTATGCTATGAACTGTTACTAGTTACCACACGTTGGAACATGAACTAACACAGCACACAAGAAGTTGAGGACGCCTGAAAATACTCAAGGACAATGACATGTTTAACACCTTGAGTGCCAGTGTACGATGTATTCATACTTGTTATTTGAGTCACTTCTCTTGTGTGAATTTGCACCGCCATTCATCAGCTGATTGAACTAAAGAGCTGTTCAAAGCCTTTGAAGATGCAGAAAGTCTCCTAGTTTGTTGTTATTATTATTATTAAAAAACAAAAAGTCATAGTTACTACTAAAAACTTGAGTCAAAAAATTGGCTCTTGGCATTGGCGCCCAAGACCTGGTGACATCAGCCAAAAAGACCTAAACCTGTCTCACTTATGACGTCACCCACAAAAAATCCAAAATCGTAAACTTTCCAATTTTTATAAAATCTAAATGAAAAGACTTTCCACATCTTCAGAGGGTTTGAACAGCTCTCTAGCTTAATCAGCTTATGAGTTACGGTGGTGCAAATTGATGCACGAAAAGTGACTCAAATAGCAAGTACAAATATACCGTACACTGGCGCCAAAGGTGTTAAGTATCAATGGCATGTCCAATTTTGATTACAAATTCAAGGACAGCCCTTGGTGTTCAAGGACTTCTGGCAGCTTTAGTGCATATGTGCAAACTTTCCATTTTTGACAAAGTACTTGGACTAATATGAGAATTGGAATTGATCCAACGAAATTATGACCATAGCACTGAACTTGCACAAATTATGATGACTACAATAAAGCTAGTTTCCTTCAAATGAGAGTCATAGAAACTGTTAAAACACATTATGTGAGTATTTTGATGATGTTTGATATTGCCAAGAGAAACAAAAATTAGTCAACACATTTGCATATATTGACCATTCCTGCTAATAGAAAACTCTGTGGAAGTATCCATAACTTTCTATCACCAATGAAAAACTAAAGATCACACACGGATGCCCAGAAACTATCATTATGACACAAGAATAACATAATGTAACACACATTCTACAGCTTTGAAAGCATATGATTCATGAACTCACTGGTCTCCACTTGCTTTGTTCCATGATATGAGCAGGCAAAGGCAGCAAAGCATTGCAGCAATGCTTACTGGCCATGGTGAAAGAGATGTCACAGCACATGCACGTTGCAAAATCTAAAGAATACCATTGCATTTTTAGCATAGCACAAGTCATGTCAAAGCAGGAAAGTGACTAACCTAACGAATGACTCATTTGAGTTTCAAGTTCAAATGACTCAAGCAGATTCATGTAGACCATATTTTTAATAAACAAATTTTGGATAAAACAAAAAAGAAATTATAAAATAGAAATATAAAAAAATAAAAGTAAAAATTGAATTTGGAAAATGGTACATGTGCTTTTTTTGAGCAAATGCTTTTGCACCAAAATTTCTAGAAATTAAGGCATTCAACCAATTGTGAGTATATAACTTTGTTTAAGGGAAAAACATTACTTGTGCTTCGGAAATTATTGATGAGCAAAACAAATGTGATTTAAGCATTTCCTTAGGCCCAATCTAAGACAGTGATGTTTTCTTTTACATGGGTAATGTTACCACATGCTACTTGTTCCTATGGAACAAAAGCTAAGTATAAAATTATTTAAGCTTAAGGTATTTCTATACGCATTCAACTTTTATAATTCTGATATAATTATTTTTTCAATTCTAATCTGCTTAGTATGTTATGCATCAGGGTTGATAAAAATCATGATTTTAAAAAATAAAAAATATCAGATTTTTTAATTTAAATGGTATTTTTTTATTTAAAGATTTTTTATTTTTATGATTTTTTTAATTTTATTTGTAGGGCAGGGCTTCTTAAACTATGGGTTGAGGTCGCAAAATATAATTTTGGGGTCACGAAACAAATTGGCTTGACAAATCAAAAAAAGCATTTTGTTAGACTTTACAAGAAAATTAAAAGTAAGCTTGTAGTGAAATTATTTCTCGTGCAATTTAGGGACAACGCGTGTTTCAAGCTGTCAGCTATTTACTAAGATATCTGCCTAAGCTATCGAATGGTAATAATTAACTAAGCACAACACGGTCTATGTTGTTACATCTTCATTGTTGTAACGTACTAACTGATACTGACCTTGATGCACTCATTCCAACATGATGGCAAATGGGATTTTCAAAACAGAATTTATGTGAAATTTGGATAAAAACAAGAAATGAGTACACAGCCATTTCTGAACTAGCCTCATAAATCCTTGCCCTTTTGTAGAAAATATTTATGTGAAGCGCTATTCTCAAAACTGAGAATCATTAAGTGCAAACAACAATTTTTTTTTGAAAATGTTAAGAATGTTCTTCATTCTGCATTTTCTACTAATGGATGATCTGTAAAAAATCACCAAATGAATCCATTCCATTAGTTTACGAGCTCTTTTATTACTTTATAGTTCCTTTCATGGATTGTGTACATTTTATGATTTTGCCATATGCAGACAAAAATGCCAATTGAGATTTATAATGGGATATTTACACGTATCATTAACGTCTAGGCTCTGAATTATCCATCAATGGTGTCACATAAAAAAAATTTTTTTCAAGTGAGGCCGCAGAACAAAAAAGTTTGAGAAGCCTTGGTGTAGGGGTTGGCCACCTAACACTTACAATTTTTTATTTCAAATAGTTTGTTTTAATACAAAAGTACAGTAACCAGAAACTGAACTTCCATTAAAACCTTTTTTGGACTTATGCAATATTCCTTAAAGCAAATCAAGTCATACTGTAACACCAGTACTGGTATACAAAATGAAATATTTATTGAAATGACAATACTCAAAACATCAGTTTATTAAATTCATGGACACTTCATGGCATCGTAAGAAGCTTGTACACAAATACAAGCTTGCCAGCTTCTTTGGTGCGAAATCAATTGTTACAATTAATTATCGTAACACAGTTATCACTAGTTCAGCTTCTGAAAAAGTATGACTTACATGTACTGTATAGAAGAGTAAAGGCCTCTAATATATCTGCGATTATGAATCAAGAACGTGTTCTAAAACTACTATGTCTGCAGTCAACAGCCTACATGTTTGATGAAATTGAGATGCAACTTTTACTTGATATATACCTGTTTTTTCACTGAAACATTTGTCATTTGTATTCCTGAGACATTTCAGTAATTTGTCCCACATAAATATTGAAGTCAACGCAACAGTATTCACTAGTCTATATTTTCAGACATTGTGACTAAAATGACTTAATTTTTTTCAGTCATGTAAAAAAAATTCGATATATTACTGAAAAAAACTAGCTTTATGCTAGTCTACACGTTCAAACTTGTGACATTCAAACAGTTCTGACTTCTGAGTTACAAGAGTTAATGATTTCAGTCCACAGGTCATTTTTACAGTTAGTTGAGATAGAAGCTGTGATAAAACTTTAGTTGCTTTTAACTTGTGGTAGTCATAAGAGCTCTTTGCCTTCTAAACTAATATTAGTGAAAATCTGTTAGAATGTTAAATAAATGTGTCATAAAAATCACACAAAGCTTTAAAAGTGCGTATGATTTTTTGCTTGATTTTTTTAATTTTTATTGCTTGATTTTTCAAGATTTAAATCACTAATTTAAATCAAATGATTTGAATCAATCAACTCTGTTATGCGTAAAAATCTTTTCCCAACTAAACCTAAATCTCCTTTTGCTTGAAATCAGGCACGCACGTAATCAGTAGCAGAGCACTATCGTGAACTTACTTCAAACAGCATTGTAACAACCTAATGTCACAAATATTATCTACAACAGCAAGTAAGCTGCTAATAATAACTGGCAAAAACAGTACTAAGAGATCATTAGGCATGTGAAATATTTCACACTTGAGGTGCAACAATGAAGGGATCCCTGTATTGGAGTCCTGCATGGGTTGAAGTTTTTTGTCCTCTCCCGCCCTGCAAAGTTTAAACCTGCCTTGCACCTGCAGGAATTTGAGAAATCTTGCCTGCTCCCACAGACTTATAACCCACATCCGCCCCACGGGCCTTCCCAACCGGCACCTGCCCATACTGTTTCCATCACAATCCTACACCTGTCATGGAAATCCACTGAAAACTCATGCTACATGTTTCATCATTTAGTGGCAATGTATTCAGTGGTTAATTTCAAAACCAATGGAGGTTTTGAAAAACACCAAGGTAAAAAAGTGAAACCTAGTAAAACTTTAGCACTTCTTTCTCACAGCACTTTTTAAAAAAATTGTATCGTTCACTAAAGGACTCTTTTAAATTTGCTCTTCTGCTATTCACAACATGATCATTGATACTAAACACTCGCTCATTAGCACCACTAGTTGCCATTACACAGAGCATATTTCCTGCAAGACTAACCTACAAATTATGATACAACCACTAAAAAACTTTAAAATTTACCTTTAAGAAAGATCAGACAAACTTTTTAGCTGGTAACATTAAAAAGAAACTTAGTTACCAATTATTATTATTCAAGATATCATTGCTTTTGTGGCAATCTTACAGTAGATGAATTGGTTTATAATTAACTACATGTAAAACAAAATACAATAACAAGTAAAAATAACAAAAATATGAATAAGTATGGTCCTATTTTTGAGAGATTGTTCTGCAGAAAAAGGACTCATATGCACACACACATAATATGTCTATACATAATTAGTAGAAATTCAAGAACTTCTTCAGAAAAGGTGAATATATGGTTATGAAAAGTATGGTTATATCCTAAATATGTAAGCTATGGATAACTTATAACACACGGTACAACAAAATTCATCAATGTCTTACTGGTTCAAAATGTGTGAAAAAAGTCACTGTAATAAGCATATGCAATATATTGAATGACTATCATGCAAATGTTGCTGAAAATATGTTGCTACAAAATCTGCAAGTGCTTTCAACATGCATCTTTCATATGTTTAAGAAATAGACAGAAATAATATGATATGATGGGATACAACAAATAAAGCAGTGTTTGATTATGACATTATGCACTTTGCCTATAATTTTTAACAGATATCAGATAGCATTTGAATTTTTTTCAGTCCATAACTCTAGTAATTCATTACTACAGTAGTTGGTTTAATAAATTAAAAAACCACACATAATACCTTCAGCTGAGGTATACCCAATGCTTAACCCAGAAATTGTAGCACATATAAATTAATTGACTTCAATTTGCTGTTGCAACATATACACAGTATACAATTCTGCAAATAATCAAAAATTAAGCTGTACCTAGAAACCATTGTATTTATTAACACATAGCCTATTATAGCAATGTGTTCAAATTAACGGTGTGTAGTTTAAGATAGGCTTGCTAGCCTTAAATGTCAAATTTTCACGTACTGCCATACCTCAAAGTAACCTTTGCGCTGAAACTTTCGTTTCAAGGATTCCAATTCTTCAACAATATCTTGCATTATAAATGCATGTCAACACAATTGCTGCAATCGTTTAATTATAGTGAGAATGCTTTTCTCTCACTTTTACTATTTAATTTATTACTTAGGATTCCTTATAAAACATGTTCCATAACATCTGAAACATGAACATTGAAATTTAGGAGTGGATATATTCATCAAACAACCAGAATACTAAAATCAAGTTGAAGTAACATAACTTCGCAAGAGGATCACTTTTAATATTAAAACAATTAAGCACAACTTATACTTTTTCAACAACTTAAAAAAGGCTTTTAAGCCATTTTAAGTTAAAATTCTTATAAGCTACGAAAATGCAAAAATGGCAAACATGAAATACCATAGAATTTTCATCATGTAAATCTTACCTTATGCAAACAAACACCAAATACTTAACTTAATCTAGTTAATGATTGAGACATGACCAACCTTAATGTAACAATGCTGAAGCTGTACTTCAACTTAAAAGTTGGAAGCAATTAGAAAACTGGAAAAAGACATTAAAAGATTGTCCAGTTTAAAATGTTTGAGGCATCCTTAGCATTCATAAACTGATGGGCAAACTCACTACATTTACAACACATTTGTTCAATGTTATTGCAACCTGGTGCAATGAATTTCTGCATAGATACACTGTTAGGGAACAAAAAAAGATATATGTCTAATTTTTGCTGTCTTTATTGTATTACAGAGATAATGCCTGTGTTTTGGTTGCAATCACAAGATAAGTTTAGGCTGTTGCTTATAACCGGACTAGATTTTCTGGAATGCCAAAAAAATTTCTGAAAATCTTTAAAAGTTTGTCTTGGTTCGCCTTTTTTAGCAAACAAGGGTCACGGTTTATGTTTTGTGGGACATTCACTCAGTTGATGGGGTACATCCAGGAAGCTTGTGTGGCTGTCATAAAAGACTCGTTATGCTAAAAGTTTAGCCATCTTGTCTTCATAAACCCACTAATTCTTAAAATTTTAAAACAAAACTCGGTTGCAGAGCTGCGATTGTCATGATGTGTATGAGTGTGTGTGTAGTCAGGTCTGGTCAGAATGTGGCTATTAACTAAAACCTAAAAGAAAACACTTAAAAGATGAAACAGGCTTTGTAATGTATGGTCTAATCACGTCAGCCAGCTAGCAAAGTCATGTGTGATCAAACATTGCTTGTATGACTCATTGAAAGCAGCTGCTTAAAATAAGCCGGATAACAGTTAGCACTACGCTAGTTCTTTAGCTTTGGTAGTAACAGCATAATGTAAATGTCATGTGTTTGAAGATACAGTTCGCGTGCTTTCTTTAAGTTTTGCTTTAGTCTTTCAATTCATCTGTAAGCTTTTGCTCGCAATTTATAGGACTGAAGATATGTATTTGATGTGAAATCAATTTCCTAGTGTAATGTTTTGCGAGCAAAATTACTAGTTCTGAACTGTTATATGCATTCCAGCTTGAAATTATTTCTTTCAGTAATTTTAGATGCACAAACCACCTGACGGCAATTGTGCATGTAGGATGTTATAGATGTTACGCAATGGAACTCAGCCAGAAAATCAGTTTGGAACTGTGAATAGAACATCATAGCATGATGTCACAAACAGCATATATCAAGTGAAAATTACCACCTTACCAGTTTTTTTAAGGTGTTTTAGGGACCTGATTCAGATCCCTAGTATTGAAAATCAGGTCCCTGGAATCAGAGAAAATTATCATCCGGTCCCTAGAATCAGAAAAATCGGGTCTCTACAGGTCCATAACATTTTCCTTTAAAAAAACTGCCTTAATTATGTCACTTATTGAACCATCTGTGAATGTCCCACTAGAAAGGTCAACATACACCATTGAGTGACAAGGTTCAATATTTTTGTACTTGTTTAACAATATCGCTATTTAATATTCATTACTGATGGTACAGTAAAAGCATGATGATAAAATATGAAACCTTAAATTCATCAGGATTAGGAACATGGTTCATTGATTTGCTGTTCAGGAAGCAAACTGCCAAATGCTAAATTTTGAAATTTTATGCTCAAGGTTCTTTTCATAGTAACTAACTACCTACGGTCCTGTCAACTAAGTAAGGTTCATTGATTAGCTGTTCAGGTGCTGAGTGCTGTATGGTGCTGTAGGTTCAGGTGCTGTAAACAAAGTGCTGTATACTAAAGTTTTAAATTTTATGCTCAAGGTTTACAAAAAAGATGTGCTGTTCAAAAAGCACAAATATTGTTCCTTTACAAATTCAATGTGACCGTTTGCCCCTGTAGCTGATGCTAGCAATTTTGCCTCTGGCAATTTTACATTATTTATGCTTATCTGTTATAAACTTTACGTTCATGCGTGAAAATTGGATTAAAGTGATCATCATCAACTCTCAAGCCTGTGAATCACTTGTAAAGGGTTGCAGCTTAAGGAAATAACATACTGCACATGAGGTTTAGAACAGAAAACTTCCTTGTTTATAGTACTGTAATACAGTGTAATAGATATCACTCAAGCATTACATTATCGGTAATGTTTCTCCTTGCCAAATAGGGGATGACAAACAAGGCCTAAAAAGGTAAAATTGTTTAAGTCCGATACATAAATATGCATCAATCCACTGCTAAATGATTTTTAGTTTTCAGTAGCCTATTAGTATTCACAATTCATGGGTGACTATAGAATGTTACCAAAGTGAAGAAAAATTCTAACAAAAGCAAATTTTTTAAGATTAATTCAAAGATTTCATGGGAATGTGTTGCTAGCCAATCCATCCAGGTTCATATGCCTGATATACTCATTCATTTTATGACTCAAATCACGAATGTATCAAGAAGAAAAAGAGTAGTAACACCAAAGTTCAGAAATTGATTGCATGCTGATGAAAATATAAAAACATCAAAAACTTTAGACTTAGCCTAATTAGCAAATTGATGTGATCTTTAAAACATAATTGAATCACGGTTGTTGATGAAAGACCTTAATCAAGTTAATGGGTCAGCTGCTCAGCTAGCGCTGTGGCTAGCACAAAATAATTTTAAATTGAAGACGTTTCACACGTAAAAAAAATAAAATCAACAAAACGAAAATGCATCTCATAAACGTCAGATAAAATGAGTCAACAACAAAAAACACTACAGAGGGCGGGGAGAAGCATGATGCATAGGCCAAGGCTTACATGTACTTGTCACAGTTTGTAACCTCTTGCTTGCAGCCTTGCAAGCCTGTTGTTGCTTCTTATCCAGCAGACAAAATATGGATGACACAATCTACTCTGGTTTACTGTGCAGCATGATTATATCATTGCGTTTGGGTGATGGGACTCAACTCAAACGATTGGATATCACTGTGCCTGGCGGTTTGCAAATGGGGGAAATCCCAGAGTCGAAGAAGTGAAAGAAAATGTGTGAAACAAGACATGATCACTGGATTATTGATGGCACGGGCCGCTAATGGTCCGGTTTTTGGGTGGGCCGCTGAGGTTGAACGAGCGGGCCGCTCACGATATTTTTAGCGGCCGGATTTCACAGAGCCGCTACGAGCCGCCCGCTAATGTTGAAAAAACCTTTAAATTTTTTTGAGTT
>JGI24021J15306_10000092_pt1 | contig 42727 bp, 30 predicted proteins | sample Ectturendosymbi1_FD_15306 | JGI IMG/M metagenome (IMG submission 15306)
CCCCACCCAGCCCGTTCATGGCAGCATAGATGTGAAGAATGATTTGGTAATAAAGGGGCTTCGAAAGCTGACTCGGGCCCTGCAGTCACCTGCATACAGTTGTTTCTAGGCCTGTCTGAAAACTTCTTGCGATTGTGACGTCACAGAATTGTCGTCAGGACCTTTGAATCTTGGAAATCATTAACTACCGTAGAGTTACTGCAAGAATCTAATAGTTTCGCGTGAAGCTATTCTCTCTGAAATATTGGTCACGATTGAACATTCGAACTGTTTTATTACGACACTCCAAACTGCGGTAATACATTCTCGAATTGTAGCGCAACTAGTGAAATAAAATGCAAAAACTAACCAAAAAGTTCACTGATCATCTGTATAAATGTGCATGAATATTAATGACAAAGTTTTGGGCACAAAATTCTTCTGATAAGACAGGATAAAATTGGCCAGAGTTACATCTTTTTCACTAAACCACGGGCTTGTCAGAGCATTGTGAAGATGCCGAATCCAGCGCACCCTCTTGTTCCACTCCTTGGTCTAGTCTGGTTGCAGTTATTGTTGATGCGAGCTGTAGGGACTAGGAGTTTCTAGGGCATGCACTCTCAGAGTTTTGAGTAATAAACCATCATAAAGGACTGACTGAGGAAGACTCACGAGTCACGAATACATAAAAGAGAAGAACAGACAGAAAAATGCATATGAAAAACTGAAGGCAAATGATTTTATACAAAATGCAAGACAAATATAAAATTGCAAAATCCCAAGCATTTCCTTGGATATAACACCCTGAAAAGTTGACAGAAAATAAAAGAAATGCTGTGATTTAATGCTTTACCTGTAATTATCTTACTTCAAAAAAAGTTTTTTTGCCTTCACTGTAAATTTGTCGATTGTTCTTTCAAAAAATTGCTATAAATGAAATGTGTAAAATCCACTAATCTAAGAAATGTCTAAGGTCAGTGACGCTCCGTGCGCGTTCCAGGTTAGCAATTGTGTGACCTGAATTTCGACAACCATTTCCACGGAAATGCTCAGTTTCTAGGCCAAAGTGATATAAAGCACATGTAACAGTAACTGAAAAGTTCACAATAACTAATAGGCTGTACTCAGCGTTGTTACACAGCTGCCATTAGAATTTTGCAAAAGTATTCAGCATTTATTTAAATATCCCACAATCAAAATTCACCATAACTTATTTCAGAAGCACACCAAATCGATTTCAACGTGAAGTTTGTCAACGATAAAAGCTCAAAAATTTTCCAAAATATCAGATATGTAGTCGCAACAACCAGGGGCATGCAGATAGGTCTGGTGATTCCCGGAGCAACTGCTTGATTGCATTTCCCCACCAAATTCTAGTATTGAGGAATGTGAAAAACACAGGCATTTGAAATAAGTAAAAACTAGTTTTGACAAATAAACAAGTTTTAAAAAGTTTGATTAAAATGATTTCTAAGAGTATTTTTTGTTTTTAAGTATTAGGTTTTTAATGATTTGTTTTATTCTGTGGACTTGAGACAATTGTTTACAAGCAAATTTCTTCCACTCATGGGTAAGCAATGCATTGAGGAATTAGATACTGCATTTATTCATGCACGTACGTATCAGATAAGCCCACCAAAAGAAGATAGCACTTACGGCATGTTAGGAGATAGAGTTGTCTATTGTTTCTCTTAGAAATAGTATCCGAAAAACGTAGTACAACCATGCAATTTGATGCATTGCCATCCTTTGAATTTTTCTGAACTATAAACAAATTGCTAAGGATATTTTGTTCAGTAAAGACAAATGAAGGTAGTGATGGCAGTCTCTCAGGTCACTTAACATACATTTGCATGCTCCCTCAGGCACGTCCCCATTAGATCCATGCAGCACGTTTTAGTAGCCAATAAGAAGCGTCTAGTTCAGGGGCGCAAAAATGGGGCCGAGCACTCTCGCCGCGCGACCAAAAACGTGAAGTGCGCGAACGTTTTTTTTACCTTTTATATTTCATGCATGTGAAACATTACATGTGTGCGCTGCTAAAAATTGCTGCGCACTACTAACTTTCACAGAAAATTTTGCACTCCTGGTCCAGTTACAAGATTTTGACGAATGCACTTTCTGTTATTTCACTTTTTGGATGTCCGGGACCGTCGCCTCGTTCATACCTCTTCTGCGCATCCCTGGTAACAACACTGTGTAAGTTTTATCGCTGCTCTGAAGGCGTGCGCAATGTAGTACACTGCATGCACTGTGAACGCTGGATTCCCGTCCCATTGTGATGCTACTATAAAATGATGGGGAAGTCGTAAAGTTTGCAACCCTGGCTTTCTGAAAGCGTTGTGACGCAGCCACGTCTCCAGCGCTTATTGCTGGAGACAGAAACTTCGCCTTGAAACGTCACTCGGGTTCACAATTGCTCGCTTAACGAAACTTGGTGATCTTGAGGAGATGTCGCAATGACATTCGACATTTTGTAAATTATGGTTATTAGCATCCGCTGACATTTGACATTTCGTAATTATTACGTAACATTTCGACCTCAATTTTGGCGCCCCCAAAGTGCTGCGTCCGGGGACAGATGTCCCCCTTGCCCCCCTCGTTACCACTGCCTAAGGGGCGATGGCATCCACCGTTGAGAATTACTGCTTGCTGGGTATTATGTTTTTATATGTTTTTGAATCGTTTACCTGAAATTGAGCACATTTTCGTTTTTATTTTTTGTTTTGAACTCATGTTATGTGCCACACTCGTACTATTGAAATTTCGTAATTGTTAAATATAGACTGGTCTTGAATGATTAAGTGATTGCTTTTTCCGTCTTTCGTCCAGCCTGTGCTATTCGTATATGCATTGTCAATTAAAATGCGTCATTGGTTGCCTATTTGCAGCACGAACATGACTTGACTTGACCATTGATCTAAAATATGCAGTTAGATCACGTGCTGTCACATCAGGCCTGTGAAGAGATTGTCCCAGTGTGTCCCGTAATGTACGTTATGAGGCAGTATGTCATTTGCATGAACAGCGTTTGGTACTTTCCTGCTCAGCTAGTTCACCACACGGGCTGACACTTGTTTAAAGTAATGTAGAAAGTCTCGAATTTCGCTTTTGCAAAGTTTGCTGTTAATAAGCTGACACTTATGTCACGCCTTCCTCCTTTGCACCGGTTGTGCGATGTGTCATTTAGTACCAATACAACGACATATTTTCATGTTAGGATGCTCAAAACAACGTTCAAGCACGATTTGCTGTTAACTGCGCACGTCAGAAGGCATACAAACTTGCTTGCGTCAGCTATGTGATTTCGTAAGCACTTCGGCTCTTGCGTTTTCACTGGTTTTTGCTGCTGCGTGCAAATGGAGTGAAGCGAACAAGACGTTTGGGCTGCAGAATGAAGTGGCTACGATTGACTTAATTATTACAGCCGTAAACACCACCGATTTTGTTTGTGATAAAAAAAATTAATGTTCACTCACTGGTAAAATGAAGGATTAACGTATACCGATGGAAATAAATTGAAAGACGCACCTACAAATTGTCAGACTTGCCTGTGAGTTGCAACAGCAGGCAGCTCATTACCAATAAGTGAACTGGTTTTGCAATAAATGACCTTTCGTTTGCAAGCTACTTCTAGGAAGTTTTTTGTAGCCTACACATAAGAAAGATACACTTTTGCAGTTTAAGGTTAGGTTTTGTGCTCTGTGACCATCTGACTGCGTGCACATTGTTGCATTTCTGACTATACCAGTGACCAAATCATATTTCTGAATAACCCAGACAACGTTGACAAAACGATGGTGTCCAGAATTGTTGGGTCCGCAATTGACAAAGGAGTTTGAAAACATCCGTAATATCGATCGCAGCTCTAGAAAAAAGTATTTTGGTGTGTTCATTGTGTTGGGGTTGTGTTTGGTTATATTTGAGTTACGCGCTATTGCTTTTGTCGTCATAATTTGTGCGCAGTCCACGCGCGTACTTGGGCGCAGGGTTGCCAGATTGGCTATTTCATGGCCGAATTCGACAAAATTGGCCATTTTTGAAGTGTGCTAACCAAGAAAAAACACATTTAGCCATTTCATAAAATTTGACCAGTTTTGGCAATTTTTAAGAGTTGTATCTCAAGACTGCTGCGCCTCGATTGTGTGACTGATGATGTCATGGTACAAACATTTTGCACTGTTAGTTAGATGGTACTGTTAGAAGTTTCTCATCACTAGGGCAAACAATTTTTTACCTAAAAACTTAAAATTTGGACTTTATTATTTATAAATTGTGACTTTATTTTGACCTATGAACTTCCTGCGTTTGCAACTGCAAAATAATTTAGACTTAGGTTAGCGGTAGGTGCCTTTTTTACAAGAGCCATTCGGCTTCATCCTCCAGCACATATTACCGGCGAGGAGTCACAAAATGTTTTAATTCGGTTTTATTTTTCATGAGACTTCATAGGAGCACACGCTGAATTGCAATCAGCTTAAAATCGTCCAGTAGTCGTGGGGAAAACAACATTATGACGTCAGAAGCGACAATAAATCCAATATTATTACAGAATTGTAACTAAACATGCAAAAGCGCATCAATAATTGTTGTTGTAGTTTCAATAAAATATCGAACAGTGAAAAAAACTGTGCAGCAAGAAAAAATTGACCTGACGATGAATTTTAAACTAACAATAAATTTTGACTTCTTTTAACCTAATAACTTGGGCGTTGCTCATAGCATCAGCGTGAAACTTGGTTTGTGTACGTTTCATCAACTTTAAAAACTTTATAGATTTTTGGTTGCTCAACTCATCCCTCTTTCAGTAACACCACAGTATTTCAAACTGTCATTACTTTGAAGCGTGCAGTAATTATTTAGCGCATGCTGTCACTAGATTTTGTACAAGTGTTTCGATCAAACCTGTCATGTGGCTTATGACTGTGTTTTCTCTCGAGTGTCCTTACCCATTCGTTCATGTAGTGGACTTAATGATGGTTTTCTTCAGCATGTGATTATAATCATCCATTTAAAGACAGTTGATGGATTTCATCTCCTGTTCGAATATTTGAAGCACAAGTTCAAGAGAATGCTAGAAGTCAAAACTTAGAGTCCTCGAAGTTTGACTTCTAGCATTTTCGTTAGAAGGGAAAAATTAATTTCATACTGTGAAGTTGAGTTGATTTCATATTATATTTCAGTTAATTTCATGCTTCATACTGTTACTTTTTAGCACAAATGGGTCAGATTAGAAAGCAATTTATATGCAAAATGTTTAAAATATGGTTGTTAGTTGCATTAAGGTAAAAAAAGACGAGTTGTAATATGCAATTTTAAGTTCAGGGCAGAAGTTGCTGTTTTGGGGTTAAAGCTGATTCTTTGGCAAATCCAGATTTTTTCGGCCAAACGATATCTCACAACCTAAAAAACATTTTGGGTCCCCTACCCTAAGGCAATGACAATATAAATTACCATAGTTAAAAATTTTGTATTTTTGGCCATTTTATATTACGATTTTGACCATAAGCTATGAAAAATATCTGGCAACCCTGCTTGGGAGAGCAACAAAAAGTTTTGATAAAACTCGTCTTTGCCACAACACGCCGTTTACGTGCACTGCTGTTGTTGGGTGGTGATACGCTGGTAAAATAGGCATGTTCCTACTAACATTCATCAACAGTTTCCTGTTTTATTCTGAGCGCTATTTAACACTCGCTAGCAGTGGCAGAGATGAGTCGGTTTCCTACTTTGTTCAAGGAAAATCTGCGAAACGCCGACATTTCCACCCTTGCCTACGCTTCGTCACCAATGTTTCTTGCTAAGGTATCAATCAAAGGGATCCAGTGTTTGTTACGTTGTTGTTCAATAGTGAGCAATGGCCTGTCAGTCATATCACAAATTTCCTTTACGTATTTTGAATCTTACGTCACCGCAATGAGGTAGGGGTGGCTGTGGTGCGACAATTTCGAAACCAGATCACAAATTTTATTTTTAATTACCCAAGAGAAAAATTGCTTATTTGCAGCGGTAGTAAAGTTATTTTAGAATGTCAAGTAATTTGTAGCAACAAATGTTTTCATGCTAGTTATCACAACCGTATTTGCATCCGTTCGCTGAGAATAAACACAAAATTGTTTTACAGAATGAGTCGCTTTTGTTATAGGTCCATGTGTGCCGTTTGAGTGCTACTTGCTATTCGATAAAAAACACGAAGAAAACATTAGTGTTCATTTGAAGTGTCAACTTTTTTTACCATATTTTTCAAGCCACAAAACACTGAAGGTAAAACTTTGAAAACAGATTCTGAATTTTGATTTGGACGCAATGGCAAGAATAGAAGTAGAAAAAAATAAGGCGAAAACTAACTTTGTCACGGCGATAAATGGGCTCTCATGTGCCACCTCGAGCTATGTCAAATGAATTACAATGTTTTCTAAGGTTGGAAGAGCAGGCAGGTATTGGTTTTATATCTGAAAAGAAAGTGTACACACTTGAAGTTTGGAAAGAATGCGTCGCAGCTTACGATCCCACGGAGATCCCTAATGGTTGAGGGAGCAGCCTATATTTGTAGCAGCAGGATCAATCTCTCAACCAAGTAACCTGACGTCTTGTGGTTGACAAACCAAAACAAGGCGATATAAAGGATCTCACCACTTTGTCCGTTAAAAACTTTCCAGTAGGACTCAAGTTTGACGTCTTCCCTTACATACCACCATGGATGCAATTTTGTTGTAAAATGTGGGGGGGCAGCTTGATGTGAAACCAATATAGTCATCGGGTCGATGTAGAAGTGAAGTTTTGCAAATACGGATTCCCAATCTTGTTTTTAGAGGTGTTTTGAAAGCAGCACTGATCATGCATTGCTTTGTCCTTACAGATGATTTACAAATTAATATACTCAAATTTGTTACTGGACACGATGCTATATTTCAGCAATGTAATCAGCATTCCATAGTTTGATAAAGGTACTGCATAATCACATAAACTTTCATCTTCAAATTGTACGCTGTCTGTTTCAGAATACGTGACAACCAACGTTGCAACAAACATTTCTGCACGAAACGAATCATTGCTGTACTGTGGTCTCTCACCCGTGCAGCTGTTAAACTCTCATTGTTTCAAGACAGCGATCTTCCTTACAGTATTGTATGCCAAACAGGGTAAAATGTCGCATAAAAGTAGTTAATCTTTCGTGGTCTCCGGAAACCTACAAAATGCTAAAAATCATTTCATCCAAGCTAAAATTTATAAAAATATCAGACTCAGTGATACCACACCAAACTCTGTTTCAACATCAACTTGGCTATGTGCAGGCCCGTAACCAGCTTGGGGCACCAAGGGGGGCAAAGAGTTTTTTGAGAGGGGCTCAAATTTTTTGCACTGTGTCCAATAGATTTGAACTTTGGCCGAGACATTTTTTCAGGGGGGGAGGAAAATTTTCTAAGGGGGCGAAACCCCCCTGGGACCCCTGGTTACGGGCCTGGCTATGTGTAACATTTGACATGAAAATCTCTAAACACAAAACGTGACAAACGTCACATTTGTTTATGAAACCTCTTCAAATACAAAACCTAAAGAGGAGAATGTGGGGGGACATGGCATATTATATCCTCACGGTTTGAAAAAGTGGGGAGGACACGTCCCCGGTGCCCTCCACCTAATTGCGTCCATTCATACAACCAATACGTGAATACACTTGAATGTGAAGTCAGAACAACGTAACATAAAAGGGTTTGGTTTAGAATAAAGGAGAACCACAGTGCAGAGCGTTCACCAGATCGACAGGAAACAGCGACTTATTGCCGTTATGTATGTTAGCATGTTATCATGTCAACTGCAGGATCGTTCACTAAACAATACACTGCATCAAATCGACATCGTTTGTTTTGTTTTTTGTAGCACATAATAACATTCACAAAATGAAAACTCTATGCTGCTGCCATGTATGCTTCGAAAAATTGTCTCTTTGCTGCGGCAGCGAAAAAACTTCGCATTGTGGAAGAAAAACAATGTCGCTGTGTTACGGACGGCACATGTTGCGGCCAACAGATCGTCCGACCACCGTTCCAGAGACAAAGCACAAAAAATCCGTAAAGCAATCTGCACTTGACAGTCACAAAGGCCCAGTCAGAGAGAAAAACATAACAACGTTTGAGCAACCAAGGGCTCAGCTACAGAGCACTGCGTGGGACAGGATAACTCCACAACTTCAGGTCGAGGTGCAGGGTGTGCGAAAAGCAGTGCTATGCGATTACGTAACTGATGTAAACGTTGTGTGGCTCTAAAACGAAATGCTCTGCCTGGAGGACGGAAACAGACGCGCAAATTGTAAAGAGCAAGATAAGACAAAACTATAGTTTAGAAATAAGTAAGAAGAGTGGGAATGGTCAAGAGAGAGCAAGAGTAAGAAAGTTGAAGAAACGGCCTATTTCTGACAAGAGGAACCGTAGGAAGTTAGAAATAAAGAAGTTCCTGAACTTCTTAGCGACAGTGCTGAAGTTCTCCGATGTTAAGGATATGATGAGGAACTGTTGTCGACGACAAAAACAGTCTGAGTTCCCGGTGCAGGTGAGAAACTTCCACTTGGCATGCGAGGACAGAGCATGTAGGTTTGTTGACTTTCAGATGATCCAAAGTAGTAATATTTGCTAACGACGTGGTCAAATCGGTGATTCGACGGGTTGGTCATATGTGATGACATCGAATGTGGTGGCGTGGGCTCAGAACTGTGTTGCCACGAAAACGAAAGCTTTACTCCATACTTTTTGGTTTTCCCGGTAAGACATTGCGCCACGAAAGACGGTGTTCTCAGCCTACAGCTGGAGGAGGACTCGGCCTCGGGGAACCTCAAGGAAATTGAAGTGAGATCAAGACGAAGCTTCAAGCCATTCTGCAGAAAGTAAGCGTTGGTTCCGTTCAGGCCAACTAGGTGAGAGTGCTACTTCGAAGGAAAGCAGCCGCTCGTGGAGTGAGGGGAATTTGCAGCAAAAGATTCGGCGACAAAACTTAGAGTAGGTTAAAGGAAATATGCCAACCGACACGCCAACAGTGTGGGAGCACCTGCGCCGTTGACCGCAGAAAAAATATGATCCAAAACGCCAACCAAAGGCCTCATTGGTGCCTTGCAGAGCGGCTGACTGCGAAAAGACACGTTGAAAGTGAAATTGTAGCTGAAATGTGGAAGAGACGATCGTGAAGGCAGGAATTGCTTGTGGTCTACAGACATCAAAAGGAAAAATGACAGTCCGAAAGAAAAAGGTTGGAAAAGAAGAAAAGTTATTAAGGCTATATGGATTTGGCAAAACTTAACCAGATGATCTGAAACGGCATGGCTGTGGTGCAACCATGCAATATGTGGGGAAGAAACAGATACACTATCACGAAAACGCAGCAACGACAGACAATATGAATAAGAAAAAGCAGCCAATGATGTTCACGGGCTGTGACAGCATGATCTGCGCACAGCATATGGGTGCGATTGTGACGTCGTCGGGATGGAGATGACGTCGAGATGAATGCAACACCCTCACGAACAAGGAATTCAGCAGAAATTGTGGGTATCGATTTCAGACACGCATCAGTGCGCTGCGTACCACAGGGCGCCAGGTTTCGTTCAGTGGTAGCCATAATCAGTGGAGAATGAGAGAGTGGGAGCAAAAGCAACCGGAAAGCGGTGGATTTTCCCCGAACGTAAGAAAACTGTAGGACCCTGAGATGGATCCACCACGGTTTAAAAAAAACGTTTCTTGAATAAAGTAACTTCACCTGCGAGTCGTGCCAGTTTGCTCGTAAAAGTTAACTCTAATTAAAATGGAAAGCAAGGGTTATGATGGCACACGCGGGTGTCAAAGCGCTATAGCTCTGTTTATCTTTAGAACAGTGAGTTAAAGTAAAGTTGATCCTGAATGATTAGATCGGGAAAACGAATTTTAATAAAACGAGTGCCTTAGCTAATTTTTTTTTTTAATTTGATTTTGAAACGAGGATGTCAGTGCCTGTAGAAGCAGCTGAATTTATTAGTAAATCATGTTAAGCTGCAGGTGCTGTTCGCCATTTCAGATAAGAGACAACCTGATTCAAGTCATTTAAAATGAATGTTTTTGAATAAAATTCATTCAAGGAAAATATTTTTTGAAACGACAAAACAACTCCACATTTACTTTTACGTGTTTGGTGCAAAGCATAAGCTTAAGGCAGAGCCATACTCTAATCAGTTAATATGAACGGTGTAATTTGCCGTTGATGAATGGACAGTTCTGCCCAAACAAAGTGAAATTTCGGTGAATTTTGCAACAGAAGGAACTTCTCCATTTACACCAGTATGCGCGCACTGCCTCTGAGAGGAACGCAGCCAGTAAGATTTTATGCCATGCAAGTTGCACGTACACGTCACTGCTGCAACTGTCGCACTTCCTGCATTTAGGTTTGCATTCTTGGAAATAACGTTCACCAACGTTTCCTCATCACTGAGCATTCCCAAGAGTTGGAACAAATATAGATATAAAGTTAAGCGTTGGTCGATGCAACACCATATACAGGCGGAAAAAGATTTATTTATTATTCTCGTTGGTTATTCGCAGATATTTAAAAGTTGGGTGACACGGTCTGCGAAATAAAAATAGGTATTATTCAACATTAGACTTTCAGCGATTTTTACACTCAACGGCTGCATCTTTTTGTTGCTGTTCCCCTTTTCTAAATACTGCAGGCATATTATGCTGAAGCCAATCAATTTTCACTCACGAATTGGACAGACTTTTGTCAGTATCAGTGGCGTAGCCAGCCCAAAAATTTGTGGGGGTAAAAAATTTTGGGGGTCCGAAATGTTTGATTTTAGGCGAATAACACTATTTTGTTTGGAAAAACTCTCTCAAAGCACAAAATGACCATATTTCCAAAACTTGGGGGGCACGGCCTCTTTGGCCCCACTGGCTACGCCTATGGTCAGTATACGGGAAGTTTGCTTTTTATGATGACGTGGAAAATAAGCTACAAGCAAATGCTAAATCACCGATGTTTGCGTTATAGGGCAAATGCACGGACGCAGTTTTCATTCACATTTCAACAAATCAGGGCTAATATTCAAAAATACAAAATTGCATTGACGCAAATTTACTTCTTGGGAAAGCAACAGAAGCAAGAAACATAGAAAAGATTTTGTATTAAAAATAAAATATTATCCAAGGACTTCCTTCATGCGTGTGCCTGAAGAAAGTGTGCTAGCTAGTTTTTTAAACCAGTTGGTTGTTTATCTCTCAAGATTAGAAAAACGTCTCAGAGGGCTTTTCACATCTCACATCTCACACCTACTCAGTTTTGCTACTGTCTCTGAAACTGTTTCAGCATCTGTTCATCAATATAAACCGAAACATCGAGAGAACACTCTGCCTGCATGGCTGTCGGAGGCTTGTTTCCAGTGCGGGGCAATAGTGGATTTCTGTACGAGAGAGCAGCAGTGGTGAAACTTCACTTTGCCATCTCGAGACTGAAAGAAAAACATTTTTCTATTGAAACGTAATAGAAAAACATAAACATCGAAATTCAGGGTGGGCCAAGGCAATTCCGACACCCATGTCTGTCTGTGCGTTTTTGCCTTCACATTTTCTTTAATCATTGCTTGACGTTTCTGATTAGAACTTCAAGAAGTTTTTTTCATCATACTTATTTATGTATTCATTATCGCTCTCCTGACGCGAATGGTTCCTTAAAAATTTCCATAAATTAGAATGCCAGCTCACAAGTTTCTAAAAGCAGCCAGGCATTACTTACAAAAATCATTTGGAAGCATAAGAGTTTTTTTAGAAACCCCACCCCCTTCAGCAAAGCTATTGCCCTAGCTTATCGAGATTCTACTTTTGCAGGTCGTTTAAGTAATTACCTCGGTGGCAGTACATTACCCAAAACCTAAAGCAATGGAGCGTTACTGCATTTGCTGCACATACTCGACGAGCAAATTTTTCCAGACCGTTCATCTCACTCTGCGAAGAAAACGATGAAGACTATACACCAGATGTAATTTTACATTGGATATAAACTCATCTGGAACAGCAAACTTAAAAATTTCTCTTTGATATTTGTTCGTTTTTGTCGATCTGTAAAATATTCCAGTTGCATAAAATGCTTGTTTGCAGTGTCTAAATGCTTTTTGCTGCGATGTTTATAAGAGGAACATGCTGCTGCAATTCCACTAACGAGCTAAAAGTCTGCCCATCGCCTCGTCGATCATCATGATTAAACACGAGTGAAGTACAACTTTGCTATATTTCACTCGATACAAATTGGTTAATACTTGTCTTAATGATGACGCAAATATTTAGTCAATCCCAGAATCACTTGTAAAGACAACGGTTAGGCACAAAGCTAATGCATCAACGAAGACAACAAAAGTAGACGCAGGACGTTTTGGTTTGATTCCACAGCTTTTCGTGCTAATTGCGCTTACAATATACTCCTATCTCATTCACTACTTTGGTACAAACGACAATAACTCAGGTTTTCAGGAAGACAACGTCACATACCAACCAGCCTATGATTGGCTATTTATATACGAGAAGCAATGTCACCTGCACATTATTAAAGTAAAGTGCCTGGACTGCTTATGGTCAGGTCTAACAGAGATCAACTAAGGGCTATTGCGAAGCTACCTGTTTAAAGCAAGCCTGTCGTTGATACTCAGTTTCACTAAAACACATTGTTGACTCAAACATCGTTGAGCATCAAATTCCAGTAGGAACTAAGAATGCACTAATTTCATTTGTATAAAAACAAAATTGCAAGATAATTTGAAGTCACTTGCAGTACTAATATACATGCGTTTGCTTTGCCATCATCATCCATTGTCATGCAAAATAGCCAGGGGCCGATAAATGTCATCGCTAAAGTTTCCTTCTTATACAAAACATTCGACAGTTGTGCNTAATCCATTGTTGGCATCANAACATTATTCAGTTCGTTCTCAGTTAACAGTGAAACTGTGCAAAAGTAAGTAGCTACACAAAACTAAGAAAAATCTTGAAAATACTCCAATGGTTATTCCAATTCAAGTACCCCCTAAGCAAAAACAAAGAAATGGGTATAAGTTGTTGAAATGAATACAGCAGTTCCACTGGTGCAAATCTTTCAGCAGAAGTACACGGACAAGAAGTAGAATGGGCGTTACTGGTTATAGAAGACGGCCTTTTTTTACGGTTGTTTATCCACTTAAAGCCTCTTATGAAATTTTATTCACATTTCTTCGACAGCATCATCGCCTTCGTCTTTGTCCAAATCAACGTCTGCAGAGCCGTTTGCTGGCTTCTCGACGGCAACCTCGTCTGCGCTCTTCTTAAGTTTCAAATTTTTTCTCAAAGCCTTGTTCCGGTGCAGTCTGGCCGCAGACACCACATCAGCTGATGGCTCTTGCGAAGCATCTTCCGTCCCAAGCTCTTCATTTATATTTAAGGCACATGGATCGGCTTCCTTTGACTCCGGTTGGTCGGCGAAATCAGCTTCAGGTTCAATGACGTCAGCTTCGCCGCCATCGTCGGAAGCGGCAGTATCGGACGACGACTGAGATGAGCGATCGAATTCATTTTGTTCTTCCTCATTTTCCTCATCGCTGACCTCCGTGATGCACGTTCTGGAAAGATCTTGGTCTTCAGTCTTTGTTTTCGGGGTTGTTATTTCTTGCCAGTCTGTGCAAGTATACATAAGCTATGATTTTCACGGCTAGCCGGCAATAAGAGACGGGCAACTTGACATCGGTGCTCACCTGTTGACAACAAACTAACCGGCATGGAGTCAAACAACTTGGTACTGGCGAGACCTTTCTCCATTAGAAGCACTTCGGAGAAAGATGGCCGTCTAGAATCTCCGTCATTGACGCGAATCATAGCTTCAGAGTACAGTTAGAATTTTAGCGATTTTTTCCCATTCGGCACTCGATGTAATATAGCCAAGCTAGGTTTTCAAAAAGATTTTTGCGTGTTATGCACTTTCCGCAGGAAGATGTTAATCTATTTCTAATAGAAATTTCCTTTTTGAAATTTTCTTGAATTATGATCTGCGAAATTTAGATTCTCAATCATTTTTGCTTTATTACGAAATTGTGCTATATGAAATGCTGATGAAAGTGCTGGAGTTAAGAAACTGAAGTGGAGGGCCTCATCAGTTTAAAGCTGTAGCATGCTGGCGCATATGGCACTGACAGCTCTTATGGTTAAGCATTCGTGTTATCACATGTCTGGCTTCGTCGTTTTCAATTCAAATCAATGAGTGGTCGGTTTCGTTACAGCCAGTTGCACTACCTGCAGTACGTGCCATCTACTGTACTGTTTACGTCAGCTATATCCAACCCGCGGTCCGCGGGCAGCATGCGGCCCAGTCGAAGGTTTTGTGCGGCCCAATTTAGGTTTCAGTTGCAGTGAAAGTATTCCACATATGCTGACAACCAGTCCTTATTTTGATAATCATGAATTGGATATTTTTGATGCAGGCAGTTCTCAATGCCACTTTGCCACGTCTGTTACCATTGCAGTTAGGATTCGAACGCTTTCGGTACATAAGCTAAATTTAGTTTTCTAAGATCAAAGTAAGCCATTCAATGTGCGGCCCTCATTAATATGTTCTTCAATGTGCGACCCTGATTAAGATATTGACATAAATTTTGGCTCAGTAAGCCATTTGGGTTGGACATAACTGGTTTACGTCATATCACTGCAGTTCCAATTTGTCAAATTTCAATGAATTTTAGATAAAATATGCGAGCTGATATATGGGTATGGCTATAGATACCTTTAAAGTGGTTATAGGTGACATGCATTACATCTGAAAGCCAAGCACAAGTTGTAATTGTTCAAATCCATCACAATAAGGTACCCATGCGAGTTCACAAGGAACAGCGTGGATGCAAAGTAACTTATTTTGTTTTGAGCCAACTATTTTTCCTGGAGTGATCTTTCAAAGCTTTTTTTATCCAACAGAGAACAGGAATCATAACGAACAAATATCCACAAGGGGAGTTAATTCCCTGGTGGCCGGAGACGCGCTTTTGTTTCAGTTCTAAACTGGCGTGACTCGGCGGATAATGGAATCATGCATGAGCGTATATGTAACGGAAAGTGTTTTTAATGCTTGTAATGTAGTTGATTGTAAAAGTGTTTCAAGCAAACCTCCACGTCCTGATATAACGGCGTGTCCGATGAAGAACTTTCGAGAGTATCTTTGACCAAAAACAGCTATTTTGATGTATTTGTTGTTAAACTCATCGGGAGTGAAGCCTTTGAATAGAAACTTGTGATCCCATCTGCAAAGTCGTGAACTAGTTTAAAGTCTAATATGTTTTGTAAAATACGACATGAATGCCAGGCACAAAGTTGACATATTGGTCACACATAACACTGATATTTTGTTTAAAAATATTTGTGATAAGAATAATTAAAATAAATGAATTTTGANTACTTGTTCTACTGAAACATTTGGCCTTTGTCACAAGTTTAGATTACAAGCTTCTCCGAAAGAATTTTTGCAGGACAAATTTATGCAATCACTCAATACCGCGAATTGCCATCCAGGGAACCGTTTTTTGAAAGCGTTTGGAAGCAATTCAGTTAACAAGTTATCAGATGGTTGTTTTTTGCAAGAATTTTTTGCAAGAATTAATTAAAAATTAAACAAATTATTCGTGGCAAGGTATTAATTGAATGATATTACAACATCACTTATTTTTAAACGCATTTTGATTTGCTGGGACAAGAAAATTGCTAACCTTTGTTGTCATGGTCGTCACAGTTAAAGTCATTTCGTAGCCACAAAGAGCTGTCGCAAAAACTGGTTAATTCTCTGAGGGAACAATCACCTCAAACACAACAATAATTCATTAGGTATTAGTGACAATGAAATAAAGAGAAGCTTGGATTGTAGTAGTGTATGTCCAAAGCAAAGAAGATTGGGAACACTTCATAATAAGAAAATATCTTCCATAATCAAGACAGAAAGTATTTTTTTATTTTGAGAAGTGCACAAAATGAGCAACATGAGAGTATACAATTTAGTGCCACATCTAAGAGCAAAGGAAAACTGCTCCCCTTTAAAAATTGTTTGTTTACTACATTTTTCCCGTGTTCCCCGACTGCACATATCTGATTCTTCACTCTTACCTCTTTGGCTGTTGCGTTTCGGTAAGTTAGGCTCTATATCGGGTGAATGTAATTAATAATATCATCACTAGGTCAACCAAAAGTCAATAAAGTAAAAATTTGTCTGCCTTCTTTAAAGCTTATGAAACGTCCACAAACCAATTTTCACGCTTGTACCATGACAGAATCTTAAGTTATTAGGTCAAAAAAAGTCAAAATTTATCATTAGGTCAAAATTTATCGATGTGTCAAACTTTTCTTGCAGCCAGTGACGGATTTACGCATAGGCCAAATAGGCCATGGCCTAGGGCCCCGCGCTTTTTGGGGCCCCGCGCAACTCCTTCCTATGACGAACCATTCTTAACTTAAAATTTGCGAAACTGCGCAGAGGCATAACTTCACAACTTACTTTGAAACGAGCGAAAATGTAAACGTCTTTCTAGACTCTTGGCAGTACAAACAACACGATAATATTGTTGGCTACGCAATGTAGGAATTACAACACTGCTTTTTATCGGAGTTCTGCAGTGTCTGGTGGTCTTGCTTTGTTGCGAGCTTTTATTCAGTGCTAATCAGATCGACAATTAGACGATATGTTCTAGGGCGGCAACAAGGTCCCGCATGAAAATGTATATATCCGGAAAAAAAATACAAAAAACGCTAGAAATCACTGAATTTTAACGAAATTGAACTTCTGAATTAATTCCAAAAAAGATCGCATTGCCATTTGTTCTTGAGAAGAATGTAGGAAAGTCTTTAATTTCTATTGAAGATCTCTAAGGCAATCGTAGAACCAAAGTCGGCACCGCAAAATATAGATATTTGAGGAGGCACTACACATAAGAGGGACATGTTTTCACGCTTTTCAGGCAAACGGACAAATAAGTAACATCTGCGTGGGGCCCCAAAAACTAAGATGGCCTAGGGCTCCGCCCTCCCTAAATCCGTCCCTGCTTGCAGCACAGTTTTTTGCCTTTTTATCGATATTTTATTGAAACTACAATAACAGATATTGATATACGTTTGCACGTTTTGTTGCAATTCTGCAGTAATAATGGGTTTGCTGCGATTATCTGACGTAATGGTGTTGTTTTGCCCACTACTGGACGATTGAATGTTATGTAGAATAGGCGTGGCAAGGCACGAAACGTGGTCTTGCAGTACTTGGTTTGGTAAATGCTCAATCCATTGTGCATACAGTGTTTCAACTTTATGATGTTCTCAGGTTTGACTCTACTGTAGTTATTAAAATGTACTAATCAACATATCATCCCCAAAGTTAAACAACCAATTTTTTTTCGAAGCATAGAGTGCATGAATATGTTTCTGGGTTAACCTCAACACCTAAGACTGAACTATCTTGCAGTTCCAAACACAAAAATTTATAGGTCAAAATAAAGTCAAAATTTATAAATTATGAAGTCAAAATTTTAAGATTTTAGGTCACAAATTGGTTGCCCTAATCATCATTATAAGAGTAAGCTGTTTAATTTTTATTTCTTTACGAGTATCAAATAACTCTGTGGAAACAGTGTTTCTTTTATTTTTGAGGTAACGTCTCAAACATTGGTTTCCTAATTAGCAACCTATGAATTTTCTTTTGCCTATACATATTTTCTACTTCATATTTTATCCTAAAAACACTGGTTTGGTTACTGTCCGCTAGTTCAAGCATCGAAAACAACGAACCATACAAGAAGTAAAATTACGAGCTAGTTTAAATTGTAATTGTGAAATGCATATTTTTCTCTTCCCACCTAAACATATATCTTCTCATCATAGCTTATACAAGTTCTACAATGTAGAGGAAAAACTCAAAACTTCAACAATTACTTTAAAGTTGTAAGAAAACGGACAAACATTGGAAAAGATTAACATTTCAAAAAAATCCTAGCATTTACACTAAATTGTTCCAACATCACAAAATTGCGTGAGTTTAATAACAAAGCAAGACAGTATAATTTTTAAACGCAAAAATGTACAAGCGTATGCGAGATTATTGTTGCGTTTTCGAGTAGACGGTGTCTCGAAGCAAGAAGAGCAAATTTCACTTCTTTGCATTGGGAATGTTCCGCTAGCTACATGCTATACACGTGGCATCGCTTTACTGACGACTATTTTTATAGAATAATGCTGTCATTGAAAGAATTTCACCAAATAAACAATGTGCAGGTAGATTCACTTGTAGTTTGTGATTTTGTTCATTTATAGATTATTCCATACGTACGAAGAAAAATTCATGTGTTAAATTTTTAGCACAATTAAGCGGTACCTTTCACAGGCTAGTCATAACGGCTGCTTTATCACTGTTTGCATGTTTTCAAAACCCGGGTAGGCCTAGTTTTTTTTCATTTGNAAAGCAAATGTGCACCAGTGCTGAGACAGATCAATNCAACTGCTGAAAAACTTTTTCTTCAATACGTTTGCATTTACTTCAGATGGGCCAATGAAGTAACAGGTTTGGGATTTTGCAAGGTAACGCCAGGAACCTTGACACCAACAGTTAATGTAGNCGATAAAGCAAGAGCACTGATTTCCCTGACAAATGACGATGAGGTGGTTGAATTAGCAATGCANGGACAATCGTTTCTTAGTATGAAGCTGACTCACATAAGGCTTTTCAAAGGAAACTGTATTTGAATACCACTGAACGGAGCATTGAGTCGAGAGTATTTATCATGGCACTGCATTTTCTTCCCACCAAGGCCGTGAGAACAGCTTGAGAAATATAGTCCTTAATAGTTCAATTAACTCTGCTCAGGTAACCTCTAAACACAAACACTTTTGTTGTCCATGCCCAAAAAGCTCATCCGATCAGAAAAAAGCAACCTGCTGCTTTTGGAAAAATTTTTATATGATGAAGAACAAAAGCAATTTTCCTAACAAAAATGTGGGAAGTGCTCTTCACAAATGAACGAAAAAGTAAAGAAAAATCCAAAAATTCCGCCAGTAGACGTCGTTGGTGGTCAGTTTAAGGTTTAAACAGAACCTTATTTCAAGTTTGTGGTTCTATCTGCAATAAAAGTAAATTAGGTTGAGACATGAAATTTTTCTATTTTCATTGCAATTATCAGCCACATTAATCAACCTTGCCCAAAATGGGCAAATATTTTACGACAATCAGGCACATAAGGTAAACTTGCCCAAAATGGGCAAATGCTTTACGACAATTGCTGGGCAATCAGGTTGACCGCGGCACTGATATTGACTTTCATGTCTCAGATACGGCCAGTCCTGTCGCCACAGGGGGTTTTGGCATGCTAAGCCCCCCCAAACAATGCTCCAAGCCCTCCAAATTGAAATATGGAAACTATATATTAGTGGAGTTTTGTCAATTTTTACAATGTCAAGGCTCAACAGGGAAACAAAAAACTCACTCTTACCATAACGTGGGGTGATTTTCACCCGAATTCACACCACCCAAAACCTGTGGTGATTTTCACTCCAAACTCACCCTAACCATGACGTCGGGTGATTTTCACCTAGGGACCACGTGGCCACCACTCCTGTCCGGGTGGAAATCACAGGGGTCAGTTTTCCANGGGTGTGAGTGATCTTTGCAAAAAACTTGAGTGATCAATGCAAACAAGTGCTCCCCANCGTTAGAACGCGAACCNCGTTTTGTTCTGTTTTGGTGGTGGACNGGTTCTACAGCGTNGTCTGGTCTCAAAGTTCNTGTCCTCAATAAAATGTTTTGACCTTTTACCACAAGTGCACGCACAACAAGGAGCAAGCCTTTTTTGTCTAAGCCACAGTTCTAGAANCTTCAATTAGGAAAAGAGAAGCACAAGTTTCATCATGTCCTCAATGAAATGCTTTGACCTTTCACCACAAGTGCACATACAACAAGGTGCAGGCCTCTTCCAGCTCCAAATTCTTTCCTCTGACGGAGAAGGCGTCATGCGTTCTCCTGCCTGTTTCTCAATGAAAACCACGAGCTGAGCAGGAGCCATTCGCGCCAAATTGATTTGCGGCGTAATGGCTTGTACTCGAGTGATCTACTCCCGTGCTGGCTTCGGTCAAAGGTTGCTGGCGTGGCTCACTAGTGAACCTACATGCACCAACTTTTGCCCGAATTGGTCAAGGTTACTTTAGGAGGAATCTTTGTGTAGGAATTTTGTTACACCTCAGGTAACCATGGGTCTATTTGGGCAAATTTTTGTTCCCCATCGAAAACTACAAAACTTGTGTAGATTTCGATAGGACTGCCCGAAAGAGAGTCTAAAAAATGCAGCTACTGAAAGAACCAGCTTTCTACGTGAACGTTAACTAAGTTTTAATTTAAGTAGAAGAATCGTTTGCCCAAATTGGTCAGAGGTTACCTGAGCAGGGTTAAGAAATACTGTTGTACTTCATACCTGGTTAAGCCTTGTGATGTAATATAACGGGGAGGTGAAATCATTGCTTGGAACTCTTCATCAGGACATAAAGCAACGCTCAAGAAACACTTTTCGCTTATGGCTTCATCATCCGGCATGTGATTGTGAAGATTCGTGCCTTTCAGGATTGACAAAGTCATTTCAGAATTTAAACCCTCCGTGTTGTTCTTCTTTTGGCAAATGCTTTGATTGTCATTGCTGCTTCCCATAATCCTTTCACGTCACATATTGTGTGTTAGTAAGTCGGAGGAAACTGTTTAACAAGGAAAAACTTGGCGCATTTACCTGGATAATGTCGACCTTCTTTTTTTAAGGAATTTCTTGCATGAATTTGGGCAAAAACTCATCTGCACGAAGATTTTCCTAGGCTGAAAAAAGAAATGAAATGCGAGGAGTGTGAAAAAGGTGNACGAGTTTTGCTGCAGCATGGTTGAAAACCAATAGAAAAAAATGCAACTTGTAGCAATGAGCTGTGCAATTCATGTTTTTCAAAGGGTATTAGAAGCTACAGTATACACAGAAGGCTGTCTATTTAACAGAGAAGTTCTACAATGCTTTTTCCGTGAGGACATTTTTCGAAAAAGAATCCACAAGTTGAAATAGCTATTAAAAAACACCTTCCATTGGAATATCTTCGTGGAAAACATATTATAAAAATATACAAAACAACATGCTTCATTTCAATGTTTTTTGTGTGCGAAAACTTTACACACTGAGCTAGCTATAGATAGTTGATGAAAACGTGTCATTTTGAAGAAATGCGATCTATTTCATTGCGGAAAGTATGTTCCATATTTTTGTGAGCTGACTCCGCCAACGTGCCATCAGCTTTTTCGAGTTACGCAGGTAAAAAATACAAATATTACCATTTGCAAACTTACAAATTTTCAGTGCATCGCTTATACCTGATTTTCCAACTCTTCTTGCTTTTTTCTTTCTTCTTCTGCAAGCATTTGCTGCTGAGCATGGTATTCATCCAAAAAAGAACATGCGGCAAAGATTCCGAGAAGTTCATCATGCGCTCGCTTTCTTTTTCGCTGTTTTGTTTCCCATTCATTTGTATTTTGTCTTCTGTATAATTCAGCTTTCTCAACAAGGGTAAAATCTTTGTAGCTTGTATGTGCAGCTTCCGAAATCTCATTTGCAAATGAGATCCCTCGCTGCCTGTTGCCAACCAAAATAGACATATTTTGCTATTTTGTCAACCTTTGGTTTGCTTGCTTTTCCTTTGTCTACCAGCTCGAACTATGTTTTGTAGTGTTCTTTGACAAGAAAACTAGCATTAAAATTTGGGAGTTTCTGCGAAGTGTTCAAGACTGTTTTGCTTTCTGTTATAAAATATTTACGTTTAAATATTTACACTGGTCTGCAAAAAGTATAACTTAAGCACATTGTTTCTTTTTTTGCTTTCTTTCATTTTCCTATCGCAGTTCACCTTATACGCGGTATTGAAATGCTTCTAACTGAAGTTGGTGTCTTTACCCAGTTCAACGCAAAGAAAACCTGGAATATCACGCACAGACACCATACGGTTTTGAGTTGATATACCGTGAAAAAGCGACAAAGAATTAATTTTACATTTTTTCTATATTACAGACATAGGTGCGAAGACGAATAATTCGAAGATACATGTTTTTGCCTGATAAAAGACTTAATAGCATTGCATGCTTCTGCGACTTCGTCCGGCTGATACATAGTTCTTCCATCAGACAAGCGCATAGAAAACTGACGGAAAACTTGCGTTACCCCTGAGTACGCAAAGGAAATGATTGCAGTTTAGTAAGCAGAATTCAGAAAGTTCCTAGCCAGGGATGAAGTTTTCTGGACTTAGGCGGAAATATCAAAGGAGTGAATTTTAAGCAAACTCAAAGAAAAACACTGAGTATTGCTGGATGACTGGGGTGTTCGAATGAGAAAAAAAAGCTACTTTCTGTTGCTCTCCTGCTTTCAACAAAATACATCCGATTCCAGCAAACGCTTTTAATGCTGGACTTGAGGTGTTTAACATATTCTGCACATAACGTAAACCTTCATCACACGGTGTTCTTTCCATTACTTCGTCTTTGTAATCGGTGTAACAATGCCTTTTTCATCGCAATTTTTTCAACTTACATATTTTAAGCTCATGGATTTCAATCAATAATAGACTTATTTTGAAAAGGACATGCATTTCCTATGTTGCGAAATCGAAGAAAAACAGGTGAATGTTCTCCAGCCCATGCGATCGTAAAAAGCCGCCAGAATCTGACGCCACAGCCACAGACAAAGCACATCCTAAATCAGTCATAAGTTTATGAAAAAGTTGCCGTGCAGGCAACATCTGAACAAGCACATTTCTGGTTTTGAATTACACAATTCTATTTTAAATTACTGACTACGCTGCGTAGCTTTGGGGACTGCTCGTATATAATCTACTGATTGCTATCGCAACAGGCGTGAAATGACTTGCCGGCCGGCAAGAATTGCACCTGTGAACAATTTCTGTCCAACAGTGGCCTTTTTGTGAATTGCCGGGTATGAGCATTTAATTTCATTATTTAATATTAATAACGCTGCGTGTTGTTTACCTTTGTTGAAAATAGTTGTGATGAATGCAAAACTGGAAGCAAACGGCTCACAAACAAGCAGTTTCTATGTAGCTTGTAGCGCCAACTTCTGAAATCGAAAGTACTCCGCATTGCAAGGGGAAGGCCAGTTGTCTTTTTGCTCTATAGCCTGCTATTCCATTTGCATTGTACCAGTTCAGTTACTTGCTCATTTATTGACAGGTGGCATGCACCTACAGTAGCTAATACGATCCATCGTCTGTGAGTGAAATATTTGACAATCACAGTGGTGCCACTACTAGTGTTTTTCCACTAGATCTAGTGTTTTTGTATTTCATCTAGTGCTTTTTTTATGAGTGAGCTGAATGTATTCAATTACATAATTTTGTGTAATTGCAACTATAATTGAGACATGGTGATTTCGTGGAATAGCAATGTGCTAAAAATCTTCCTCCTAATACATTTCAAAATATACGACAGCATATAATCTGTTTCAAGTTAAACCGCTACGAAGTCACTGTGGTCATCTGTTAAAAATTCAGTGACCTGTAGTAGGCTACAAATATAAGCGTTGCTGCGACGGTATCTTCCGTTTTCTTTGTCGCTAGTTTTCAAAGGTCTTTTTGTTTGCATTTAACGCATTTTCTGGCCATTTTCATTGAATGTAAGTTTGCCTTTTGCTTTCACAGCTAACTTATTTGTGATCTAGTGTTTTTTTGTGAATCTAGTGATTTTAAACCATAAATCTAGTGCTTTTCCATAAGAACAGTGGCAACACTGGACAATCAGTTATTCCTCATATGAGCGTTTTGTCGTTCACAAATTCTTGCCGACTCAGAGATATACTTTCTAATGACTCTATGATGCCTTTGCGTATGAATTTAACAGCTACTTTCACATTAGTAGGATGTGTATCATCTTCGGAAATGAACTTGAGAAAAAGCTGGCTACTGTTGCGATCGAAAAGCCCGAGCGGTATGTGGCAAAGCTTCACACTGTGGGAGGAAGCAACAATAGAGATCACGCGCCGCGACCACTCTATTATTGCTTGTTCGCGCCACGTGCATATGGGTGTTGTTCTTCACCCACATCCCGTTCGTGGTGAATCGCAGATTTGAAGCAACGCCAGCCGAGAGGTTGCAACACTGCTATTTCAATGTCAACAGACAAAACTGAAACGCCTGCGCATCTCATCACCACTAATTGGACAAACAAAGGCAATAAAAGCAAGCGTGACTCATGCAGCGCGGTTGTACCGGGTGCCGCAACCGTTCGGTGATTAAAAGGTTTTTACTATAAACAATAAAAACACCAATGAGCTTACAGACTTGGAAAAAGTCTTGAAAAACTAACATGAATTTAGTTCGTAACAACATATCGATGCGTCTAATTCCAAGAATTGAAATTAAAATATAAAACTAACGAGACTTTCTTCATAAAGTTTATGTTAACTTTCATTCTGTTTTCTTGAGGATGACTCAGGTTATTTGAAGCAAAAGCGGTCCCAGAAGAATACCGTATTTTTCGGACCATAAGGCGCACCGGATTATAAGGCGCATTAAGTGAAGCAATACTTAGACAAGTCAAACTGTGTTCAACTCTTTCACAATAACTTCCGAGTGCCGGAGTCACCACTGGGAGTTTAATCTGTTATTGCATGCCTAATCCGCTAGACACGAATAGAATCAAAGTTGTGCGCAGGTTTGATTCGGTGTGCGCCAATGTGGTCAGGAGCCTCGTGGAGAAATCTGATCTGTGGTACGTGCTAGCTTCTCTAGGACACTGCTCATTGCAATTGTTGTTGGTTTATTGTGTGACATGATGGTCTGTTTACAAAAAAATCGTAACTAGCAATTAAATAAATAGCATCGTATATCATAAATTTTTTCCTAGATGAGAAAGCGCAACCGGATTCATACATTAGGCGCACCGCATTATAAGGCGCGCTTTCGATTTTTGAGAAAATTAAAGAATTTTAAGTGCGCCTTATGGTCCGAAAAATACAGTACTATTACAACATAATCAAAAATCTTGATTAAAACCTGAATACGTCTAAAAATAGATAAACAAAATAGAAGCACATTTTGTTCCACTTTCAAAACACGTTACTTTTGGTCAATATCTTGAAGCTGCTAGTAAATACTGTACACAATCGGGCAGACTGGACTTATTCATGGCGTAATAGCTTGTAGCAAATTCCGTAACGGCCCAGTTTGCAGCTGATGAAGTGAAGTGAACATTAGCTTTGAATAGAAAGAAAGAATCATCTTACAAGCGGACATGAATTCACATTTGTCCAACATAAACAAACCTTATGCCAACATGAGGCTGGTCAGGCGTTGGTCGAATTCATCGTTCGAAAAGGTTCGTTAGAAGTTACAAAGTCAGTACAACCAATAAAAGCGAGGAGCAACAGTGTGGTTGTTTTTTTGACGCAGATGCTTAGTTCTAATTTCGGCTGACATGGTCCTGATAATAAACACAGCGCTGTTTGAAACCTCTGTGTACAATAAATGATAAAGGCAAGTGCTAAAAAACTGAAAGTTCAGTTTCCTGCGGCCCACACCGTGTGAACAGCGCCCACAATAAAATCAACGAAATTTCTTCAGGTAAAAGTTTGAAGTGTATATTCAGGTAAAAGACTGTATCAAAAAATAAAAGAATGCATCATTCTGTTTTGGAGAACACCAGGACGTCAGTGAACAGTACTTTAAACTTTAATCAGACTCTACTGGCGGTAAAACATAAAAACGGGTTTGAAAAAACTGGCCAACATTTCGATAACGAAGATAGTTGTACCTAACTATCGAAACTGGCCAGGTTTTTAACCTGTTTTTATGTTTTACCGCCAGTAGAACCTGATTAAAGTACTGTTTGAAAGAGTTATGTTGTCAAGAAATCGGTTTTAAGTTTAAAAATCAGTTTTAAGTCAAATGTATCTTCGGTTATTAGCTCAAAAGTCCAAACAGAATGAAGACGCTCACATGGGATTTCAAAACGTAATGCGAAGAATGAAAAATAAAGTAACTAGAGACGTTTTTCGACCCACAGACAAAGCAACTGCGGCTGCTAGTTTTTCTACATGTCTAAGACGCAAAATTTTTCTGCTCGCAATAGAAACATTAAGAAGATTACGGTTTTCCAACTGACTGAAACGAAAATAAGCTTTTTTATGAGTGACAACAAATTTCCACTATCTTTTGCGTTCGAAAGTCGAAAGTTCTCAATTTTTGGTTTTCAAATTTTTGATGACAGCAGATAGTTTGCGCAATATCGGGAGTAAACTTTCAGAAAGTTCTTCATTCAAGTGGTTGTTAAGGATGAGATAAACACAAAGAAAAAGTGCTGTAAACTTTCTACAATGCACAGAACACCCCTACGATGGCACAACTGCGAAAGTAAAGACGCTTCATCAAAGTACAGTGATCGCAACTTGGTTTAGTAACTGAGCCAAACGAAACGTTGCATCTGATAAATGGTCGACGATGGTTCTTCTACGTTTTCTTTTTTCTGCGTGTGGAGTTTCGCCGCAGGAGATTAACGTCAGGATTAAGAAAATGCTTTTCCTTTTTGTTGTTTTCAGGCTTGTCTTCTCCCAAAAGGCCGTTTGTTTCGGGCAAGTCAAATCCGTCGCCATCTTTTAGTTTGTGACACGTTTCCAGCGCTCGGCTTGATTCACGATCTTCAGTGAGATCCTTATTGGCTAAATCCTCCTTTCCGAAACTTTTGGTTGTTGTGAAAGAACCTGACGATTGCTGTGAGCTTAGTAGTGTGTTATTAATGGGGGCGCTTTGGACTGGTATTTCTTTCACTTTATCCTCTTCTTTGGAGTGGGAATTAGTATTGACAAAACCAGCAGCCGATTGGTCGCATTTGGCCCCATTCTGTTCTGGTGCAGTTCCGACTTCCTTCCAATCTATAACGGGTTACTTTGATTAGAAATCACATTTAAATGTCTGTGCGGTTCAGCATTGCACACACCATAATATTCAAATATTCGAGTCTCACCTTTTCTTAGCAACGGTATAGTGACAGAAACTGGTACTCCCGGAGTGTTCATTGCTTTTTCCAAGTGAATTGTTTCAGACATTTTTGATGGTCGTGGCTGATGGCCATTCGCTCGAACCAAAGCTTGAAAAACAACTCATAATTACATTCCCCGAGTAACAGGTAAAACAAGCTACGATCAATCGCTCCGGAGAAATTAGGTAACTTCACCTGCACAGGTTGAAAAACAGGATATGTTTTTCTCTCAGTAGATTCAGACTATAAGTGGTGACTTTAGATGAATAAATTAACCAGCATAAAACAATAAAATATCCATAAAATTGCTACAAGGTAAACATTGTTAAAAATAAAAAAGGCCAGGATATACTTGCAAACGACTGATTTGTTTGTGTTTGTACCTCCGCGACCGGCAATGACAGCTTGGCCGATGAATTGCTTTTGATTGCTTATTTGTCCAGAGACAACTATTTTAATGTATCTGCTGTTGAAGTCTTCAAAACTGAAGCCAGTGAAACAAAAATCGTGATCCCATCTGCAATGAATAAATGTGGAATGTAAAAATTTAATTGCGTATAATGGTAAAAGTTATGATAAAAAGGACAGCACTTTTACGCTTTTAGTAACCACGTGCGGGGTCGAACGACATGCTTAAACCTTGTTTTCGAAGTGTATCAAAACGCCTGCGGAGATTTTTTATCGCATTACTTCACGTAGGTGTTTCAATAGCCATAGAAAGTCTTGCTTTGACCCGTGCAGTGATACACAAGTACAGCATTTCTACTCGGGCACGTGGTCACAGGGAGGAGCATTCGGGGGCCCCATAAATTTTTTCGTGCCCAGAAATTTTTTTGAAACATACTGTATTTTAAAAACAAAAATTTTGCGCCCCTGAAAATGTATTTTCCCCCCAAACCTTTAAACCTGGCTGTGGGCCTGCTTCTAAATCTTAGGAAATCGATTCGCTTCAATCTCCAGGCAGGAGATTCCTCAAACAGCGTGCTGCCAAGCTAGAGCCTGTAATTGTTGTTTCCGATAAAAGTAGGCAAATCCCAGTCCCTGGTGCTTTCAACTAAAGTTGACATCAATTGAAAAACTTTGAGAAACAAAGGAAAGACTTACGAATTGTTGCTTGAAATCTTTGGCATGGAAAAACTGAATAATCTTTTATTTGTGCCCTATAGTGTAAACTACAGTATAATAACTGAATTATTCCACTTTGCATTACCGCCGAGATTTAGTCTTGTGTTGTCTTTCGAGGCTTTTTCCACTGCCCGTTACGGTTTGTTGTAAACCATATGATCGCCTGAGACAAAAACCACGCCAAACGCGGAGAGATTTTTTGTCAACCAGTGTGATGAATAGCCGTTCGCGATAGGATTTAACAGTCTTCTAGCTGTGTTTAGTGGAGGGGTTTTAATTGGGCTCAATTCTGTAACCTTGAGTTTTGTTCTTAACAACAGTACGTAGTTTTTCTATTTGCTTCAATGTCGACTTTGCGCAGGACTGACAATGTGTAACACACGAAACTAGTTTCCTTACGCAATAAATTGCGATTGATTCGCTTGGTGTGGGTCACTGCTGTGACTTAACTATTATGCTGAATGATGGGTGCAAGCTTGAATGATTGCAAGAAGATGGGAGCAGAACTAGGCATGAGATTCCTCAAACAGCGTGCTGCAAAGCTAGAGCCTGTAATTGTTGTAAACAAATTGTGGTGTTCTTTTCATTTATTTTTTAGCGACGTTTCTTCCACCTGCGCAAGTGGACTTCTTCAGGGCAATATTTGCGAGCTCTTTTATCAATACCAAACTACAATGAGCAGTTGTGACGTACATCCACAACAACGCAAAAAGACAACACATAAGGGATGTGAAGTAAGTGTTATTAATAAACTTAGAGGAGAAAGCCATACGTAACATATGAACGATATAAGAACAAATTGAATAAGCAAAAAAAAATAAAGTGAAACAAACAGCGCAGAACGTATCGTAATTAGCAAGTCATTAGAAACTGGTGCAATGCCTTCAGACTGACAAAGGATGTAGAATGCTAAAATGTCACTCCTGATTTAAGATGTTGCAACAAATTGCTGAGAAAGATGCGTTTTTACATTTAATGGCAAACAAGATTCAATTCTATTTTTGGTTCATATGTGACACATATCCTATTTATTTTTTGGAACATTTCAATAAAACTGATTTCAATCAGTTAAAAAGGCTCCAGCTTTCATATCCACTTTTTCTGACAGTTTAGTTCCTGCAGTAATTCAAATGGGACACGCATTTTTCACTCTTTTTTTAAATTTACGCTTGTTTAGGAAGTAGAATAGACGTGGCATTGGTAGGATGACCACAGCTTCCGTCTAAGTTTAAGTACAAGCAGGTGAATAGTTGATCAGTGAAACTGGGGCAGAACCAGAGTTTTGATGGATTGGTGCACGAAATTTTCTTGGTGATTTCGAACTTTTCAAAATTTGGTTTTAGGAAAAGCTTGACTTTCATCTGTTTATTAAAGTAATCAACCACAAAATTCAAAAATTTTGAAATCATTTAAAAAATCTTTCGTGGTGAACTTTTTCCAAAACGATGAAAAGCAAAAGTTTAATATTGTGATTGCGGGCCATTTTTTGAAAAGGAACGAATGAAAACGAAACAGGAAAATAGGCGTTGCTTGTACCTTGTTGATCCTTGGGGTGTGACGTAACGATGAAGTGACGTCATAGGGCTAGATTCTTCGTCCGGGCATATGGAAACGCTGAGATGGCATTTTTCAATTCTGCGTTCATAATCCTTCATATGATTGAACAAGTTCTTTCCTTTTATGACGGACAAGGTTAGATCCGACTGAGGATCACAACTCTGCTTTTTCTTCTTGATGCAGACGCTCGGACCAGTTTTATTCTTTGCTGGTGAACTACGAAAAGGAAATCTTAATTCGATGACAACAAAATACGTTTTTTGCAAATAGAAAACGCGTCCTACATACCTTGGAAGCAGTGAAAATCTCCTTGCGGCAAGCCTAGCTTGTTCATTTGTCCCAAACCTCAGCTCAGCAGTAATGCATCTCGCCTGGATCACACAAGGCATTCAGCTAACCAATGGCAAATATCATGACAGCATGAAAGCGGCACACCAGATGACGGTCACATGATTTTGTTCTCAGACTTGAACTTTTTAAAATCAAAGGGAAGGCGTTTCAAGTTTAAGAGATGGGCTGGAATCTCTGGGGTTGGTATTTATGACAAAATGTGAGTCAAATCGGAAATAAATTCTTGTTTGAGAATTTTGCTTATCAAGATTTTACTACATCGCATCCTTTCTTGTTGCTCGTATTTGCAAACAATGTTTTCCCGTAGCATCATTTTTCAAGATTTTCTCATACAATAAAACAGAAGCATTTCAAGTTCGTTCTATCATTTTCAGCACTTGTGAAAAACCACAGCCGAACAAAGTAATGGTCGCATAAAAGTTGCCTTTAAAACAAATGATCTTTTATAAAAAGACTCTGCTGAAAAACTGTGTGCGATGTTTTGTGCAAAATCTTTACTCTATGGAAGTATTGAAGTGATGAGAACGTTTCGATTGGCTTGGCGAGTTTCTCCCAAAAAATACCTTACCTGATTTTTGAGTCGCTAATACACCCTGTGTTTTTTTGAGAACAACAGGGAGAAATAAACTTAAGCCAGTGGTAAATATATAATTGAACCATATCATCACGAGTGATAGCAACGGATTGTCGCGGATGAACAGAAATAAAACATCAATGCGAAAACATTGGTTAAATGAGTACAGTGCATCGCTGTTCATCAAGCTATGATCCATAAACTATCCTTGCGATCAAACAAACGCTATTGTCCTCTTTTATCAGAAATAAAACATGTGTTGTAGAGTATAATTACAAGTTTTTCTTTGGGCTGTTGTGACGGAAGCGCGAGAAAACAATGTTTTTAAGACTTTTGTAACGCATGCTACTTTCAGAAAAAAGACCAGCTCTTTCGCTAAAAAAGAGCTTGATTTTGAGCAAGTATTTAGCGGGCCACGCTCACGCAGTGCATGTAAGCGCCCATACTTCGAGGACCACTGCAGCCTTACACGGCAAGAGAATGCTTTTACAAAGGTTTTAAAATGTACCTCATTTTCCTTTTGTTCTTCCCTCGTTCTTTTTTCGAAGGCGCGTTTCTTCTGCTGTGCATGATATTCTTCTAACTTGGAATGAGTTTTGTAGATTCCCAGAAGTTGCTCGTGAGCTATTCGTCGTTCCAACTCCCTAATTTCCCACTTTTCGCGATTCTGCCTTCGAAAAATCTCGGCCTTTTCCAGTAACAATAACTTTTGTTCATTGAAACAACAGACAGACTGATTTTCGGTATTTCCCTCATTGAAGACTGTTTTGAGATCTCGTTTAGATGGTCTTCCTTTTGTGTCAAGTACAGTCTTTTGGCCACTTCTCCTTTCGTCAACAGTCATTATTGTCAGTTCTGAGGCAAGCTATTAATGACTTTTCTTTCCTCCTGAAATCCTGCCTTGAAGACGACGTGGTTAGCAACGTTAAATTTTGTCTTTTGAAGTTTACTATTTCCTTAAGTAAGATTCAGGATGCTTCAGCTTCTAAGTTATCCTCCCAACTCGATATTACGGATTGAGTATTTTTGTTGTTGTTCAGCAAATATCATGTGTGATATCATTCTATTTTTTAGTAAGTGTAGGACGTGAGTTGTGCGGTTAGATATTATCCGACGGAAGTGACGTAATAGCATCAGAGAAAAACTGCAAGTATGATTAGAGTCATGCCCCGTTTTGGCGATAGCAAATCTCAAATTAAAGACAACGTCAAAGTAACAGCAAATCGTGAAACGGAGTGCGAATTTATAGCTTCTTGTCGTAAAAACTCATCGGTGCTTGGTAGCTCGTTGTTTCAAGGGAAACTTTGCCTGAAATTTTCCCACCTCGATTGCTTGCACAATATACGAAACTTATTATTCTATGGGGTATAGGTAAACTACCAGAAAACCATCTCCACTGCGGAAGCACAGGTTGCAAGAAAACGATATTGCGGAGAAACAAAGTTATAGTACGTGCTTTTGAAATCGTTTGGGAGGTACAAGCACAAGCTCACAGGATCGGAAAAATTTTAGATGTCTAAACAATTACTTAAATTGAAAAGTGGATGCGGCGATCAGTTTCATGACCGAACCACTCTCTGAGCAAAATTAAAATGCAATATTGATTTAAAATCAAAAGCCGACCTTTCAGAAATAAGTGAGATTCTTGTTTATAAACCTACAGGGAAACCTGCATCGATGTTGCTTTATTTAATGGGTGTTGTAGCAAGCTTTACACCTTCACTTTGCTCAATACATATCTTTGTTTACAAAAACCATATCAAACTGTTGCCACGAAGCAAGTTGAAGCCAGCAAGATTAGACGAAACGCCACAGCTACATTTGTTGTGGGTAATCAGAGTGCTGCATCCTGTAAAAAGTAAAAAAATGACCAACAATGGGAAAAGTAATCCTTTCAGCTTTTGCGAGGACGAATTTTGCAGTTTACCCAGCACTCTCCTTTCAAATCTCTGTTCTTTCTATCTTGAAAAAGGAACTATTTTGAAACAATACCGGTATTTGGAAGCTTGCTGTTGCTGTAGCTAATCATGGTTTAGTCACGCAAATGCACTACCGCTGCATGACAACGTGATGAATCATGAACGAATAACGTCACTGACACAAATTGTATGATTCAACTGTTTTTTATCGATTTTGCCATGATGACGTTATTAAGACGTACGTTACACCCGTGTCACTTAGTGCTTGTGGGCAAGCACAGTAATGAAGGCTACATGATCAGTTATAAACATATATGCCCGATATGTAAAATTTTTTGACATTTTTGAAACGGGCCTTGATTCACGCGAATATTAGTTTGTGAATGTTGTTTTTATACAAATGGAACCCAATAAGTGTCAAGGAATGATGAATCTGAGCAACCTTTTTTTCAGCTATTTTCGAACGCCCCGACGCTGCAGTTATACTTTAAAATGATAAGCTTAAACATGCCAACAAGTGTTTGTACGTTCAAAGTTTAACCTAAACCACAGGATGTCACAATTTTCAGAGATTCAGTTGCTATTTTTAATCAATTCAAGAAAAAACTGTTGCGTGCAAGCATGGGTTCCACGACAACTGCCAAATGGACAACTGCCAGCCGTGCAAATTGCCAACCGGGCAACTGCCAACTAGGAAGATTGCCAACTAACACAACTGCCTACTTGAAGAGCTACCAACCGGAAAATTTCCCTTGCCTTGCAAAAAAAAACTGTCATGCAAGTTTTTCTTCACTGAGGAGTTACTACAGATTTGAACAAAACATATACTGAACATTTCGTAACTGTATGAGTCTTTTGAAAACAGATGTACTGTTTGAATACTTGTCTGATATTGTTAGCTCTGACTATTAAGACTGTATTTATAAGAGACAGAGAGACACAGAGAGAGAAAAGTGTATTGTTTTATATGACTCAGGAAATAAGCAGAAACAATGCAAAAAGTTTGCACTGAGTGACTGACGTCTTGAAATTATTTGTCATTTTGCAATAATAGAAAAATTTAAACATGTCTGCGCATTCCTTCTTCCAAACGCTTTCTCCTTGACTCACTGATATGCCAGTTCGTATGAAACTGTTTTTAGAATTTCAACAATCTCAGTAAACCACTTCTTTAAAGTATTCATGCTTGCTTGTAAAAGCATTTCCATCTCAGAGGCGGATAAGTTTCGTACAAGCATCGCCCTAAAACTGGTTGCAATAAGCGCAACAATTCACAAATCTAAGTTTAAGTTTTTCCAGGAGAACCTGCCACAGACCATTTCCAGAAAAATCATGCCTTCATGACACACTAAACGTTGGGGTACAATGAATTTTTTGATTTTGTTAAAGGGTAAATGAGACCAAAAGATTAAAAACTACTGATCTAAACTAAACAATGCTTTGCACTTCACTGAACTGCAGAATTTACGTGCCGGAATTTTACCGGCCTCTATTATCGCACAGCATCAAAAACTCTATTACTTCATGACATTGTTCTATTGTTTCTTTCCCGTGTGAGAAATGCTCAGCGTTACTCAGGTAATCACGAACGCAATTGTTTTCGCTAGCACAGCACAGTTCTCAATTTGCCGCTGGGTTGTGCAAAATTAGGCTGTTTTTGTTACAAGTTTATTTTTTATTGCCTGATGGTAGCATTGAAAGAAAAGGCAGCAGTGAAAATAAGAATGCAATGTGAAAAACGCATAACTGACGCAAGGTACATAGCAAACTCGTAGGCAGCTTCCGCAGGCAAATGGTCATGTATGGGACAGATGGTGCAGAGATATGCGTCGTCTAGCTCAGGTCGTGCAACTGAACATTTAAGGAAGTGTTGAACGTAACTCATATCTTTCCAAACAGGGCCGGCCTTTGGACGTTTGGACTGATTGCTTCCGTCGGGCCCCGAGCCAAAGGGGGCCCCGCACCACACGTATTAAACTATGCAAGCTTACACTTACTATTGAAACTGCGTGTGTGGCGCGGAGCACGGGACCCACAGTTTTTTTAAGCTTGGTGGGGACCGTTGGAAACGCAAATCAAAGTAACCTGCGCGGATTTTCGACATACTCATTCATCATAAATAAGCAACCAATTTTTTGACCTAAAAACTTAAAATTTTGACTTTTTAATTTATAAACTTTGACTTTATTTTGACCTATCAATTTCCTGCGTTTTCAACTGATATGTGGAATACAAAGCATATTCATACACAGTATTAGAACACAAATCGATAGATTTGTTTTCTAACTGATAGGTTTGTTTTGTTGAAATGAAACGAAAAGTAGTTTATGTGCAAGGTCTGGTATAGCATGTGTTAAAAATGTCTGGCTACTTTCAGTTTCATGAAACGAACCTCGTTGATGCTTTTCACTGCGGCGGCGTGCTTCCACAATAAACCTCTTGTCACTTTTCACTAAGCAGTCACAGAATTTGCAAAATAATTTAGCCTTAGGTGTTAAGGTAAGCTCAGAAGCATGTTCATGCAGTATACTTTGAACTTTTGAAGAATTTGCTTGTTGAACCTCAGACATGATATGTTGATAAATACATTTATATATATAGTAGAGTCAAATCTGAGAATATCATTAAGTCAAAACACTGTATGTGCACAATGGATTGAGCATTTGTCAAACCAAGTACTGTAAGAGCACGTTTCTTGGATTGTCATGCCTAGTCTACTTTATATTCAAACGTCCAGTAGTGGGCTAAACAACAGTGTTGCATCAGAAGTCGCAACAAACCCATTACTATTTCAGAATTGCAACTAAACTTGTAAAATTCTATCAAAATCTTTTTTTTGACCAAATAACTTCGGAGTGGCTCATGGTATCAGCGTGAAATTTGGGTGTGAACGTTTCACAAACTTTTAAGAAGGCAGAAAATTTTTGAATTTATTGGGTTTTGGTTGCCCTAATCATAATTCGTTCTGGAGTCGCAATAGCTGTCTTTGTTTTTCGATGTGCAGTCTGGTCTTTTCAAGAGGAAGCTAGTTAAGGCAAAGACAGTTTAGGTTTTGAAGCCGTTTTCGGTTTTAATTGTAAGCGTTTCGTACTTAGCAGCATGGGTGTGGGAGGGATTTTTTCCAGGCGGGCCAATAGCAGATTTTTCCAGGGGTAGCCAAAAAGATTTTTCCAGGAGGATGCTAAAAGTAGTGAAATTTCATTTTTCCCATTCGAAACAAAAAAACAACTTTTTTGTTGAACATTTACAGAAAATTGTTAAATTCCCAAATCCAGGGAAGACCAAGGCCTCGTTTTCCCCCATTCGGGCGCCCATGCTTAGCAAGCTATTGCTGTTTTTAAGGACCACAAAGCCACTTTTGTGGCTCTGACTTTGTTCAGTCATAACTTCCCAACCGATAGAGCTAGAGAGGTGTTCAAACCAACTACGGATTCGGTAAGTCTACTAGTTTACTTAAAAAAAACTTTTTAGTTTTGGGTTTGACGTTCTCTGTGGGGGATGTCACAAGTGGGCGTGTTTTTGCGTCTTTTTGGCCAACTTTACCCGTCCCTGGGCTCCAATCCAATGATCCAATTTTTGGCTCAAAATTTTTTTGGAAACTAGCCTATCACCCCAGTCTTTAGAGCCTTTGATTGACTTTCTAGCATATCTTGAGTCAAAATTGTGGGCCAAAACCCAAAATTTGGTAAACATTTCTGCACCCATAAACCACAACCTGGGGTGGATTACACCCTTATTCCATATGGTCATAACTCACCACAAGCTTGAGCTAGAGAGCTGTTCAAACCCTCTAAAGACTCGTGAAGTCTTGTAGTTTAGACTGAAAAAAATTTTTTCAGCGTGGGTTGTCGGCCGTTTTGGCCATGTTTACATAAACATAGGATGTTTTGACATGTTTTGACAGATTGGTCAAAACACTGGATGACGTCAACATCCAGTGGGAGTTCAATAATCAAGACGATTTGGTGGCTCAAAATTATTTTTGTATTTAATTCGTTTCTACGCGATAATACGAGTCTTTATAGGGTTTGATGGACTTTCTAGCGTTTCTGGTTCCAAAATTATGGCCAAACTTCGAGAAGATTGATTAGGGGAATCCTTACTAATCCCATAGAGAATTCTTACAAGATTTGGGGTCTTTTGGCCATAATTTGGCACCAGAAACGCTAGGAAGTCGATCAAAGGCTCTAAAGACTAATATTACAGCCTAGAATCCAAACAAACTTTGAACCACAATATCGGCTCATTGTCTGGTCGATGGCGTCATAAAAGAAAAACCAAAAAAAGCAAAACATTCCCCAACCCTGACGACATCCACCGAAAACCCCAAACCCAAATCTCAAAATTTTTTTTCAGTCCAAACTACAAGACTTCATGAGTCTTTCGAGGGTTTGAATAGCTCTCTAGCATACGCTACTGGGGAGGTATCGCTGGATAAACTAGCCGTTAGTGGGAGACTCATGCTTTTTCTGCAATTTTTGGATTTTTGTGCAAAATGTTTTTTTGGGACCATAATTCTGGTTCCAGATATGCTAGAAGATCAATAAAGGGCTCTAAAAACGTGGATAATTGTCTAGTTTTCAAACAAAATTATTTTGAGCCAAAAAATGGCTCATTGGATTGGCGCCTAGGGCCAGGTAAAGTTGTTCAAAGATGCAAAAACATACCCTCATTGTGACGTCACCAACAGAAAACCCCAAAACCAAATCAAATACTTTTAAAAAAATATAAACTAGAAGACTTGCTGAATCCGTAGGGCAGTGTTTTTCAACCGGGGCTCCACGAGTTGCTGCCAAGGGTTCCGCTGGAAACTTTTTGATGATTTCTAGACAAAATATGGATGCTACATTTCTACCCGTCTGGCTTATTACAGAAAGTAAGATAGACACTTCAATCATTGCATGGGGTTTCGCAGGGCTGGCCTTCAGCCGATGCAACTGGATTGGGCTTCGCCATGGTGTTTGGCAAAGTCGTTCATTTTTCCAGATACTCTTTGAGCTCGAGAATTCAATAGCAAAGGCTTATAAATCTCATTGTTAGCAAACAATTATCTCGTTTGAACGGACGGTAAATTTCCTCTACCGAACATTCGCGCTCCATTCTCGTGCAATATAAGGCGTTATCTTCGCGCTCCACTATATCTCACTTTTTATGGATGGAGCTTGATTGTTACTAGTGGCAGTTAAGACTGTAGTACACCTAAAGCTATTGCAAACAAAGTAGCTTATGTAGCGATTTAACTCGCAGTGGGCAGGTCAAGACGATCAAGTGTCTGTCGTATTAATTTTGGCGGCAGTTTTTCCAACGTAACGTTGTTCAGTTCTCAAAAGATCCCCATTTTGGAAAGTTTTTGGTTGGCTGCGGAAGAGTTGTGAGTCGGGCCGGCGTTTTCGGGTCGGGACGGGTTCGGGATTAAGTTTGTCAAATGTTTCGGGCCGATGTGGGGCTTGCGTACAAATTTTTTTTTGCAACGACGGACATTTTTGTTGCCAGTTACTGTCGAAGCAATCGAATTGATTAAATCTTGACCAAACATGATTAATTGTGAATTATTTAGTCATTTTTACTTTGTTACGCTACCGATGCCTCGCAAATGCGAGGCAGACAGAATTTACCATAGATTACGTATTTTAATATTTTGTCAAAATAAAATGAACTTTACGACATTGAAGCAAATGACAAACGATGAGACTGAACCAGTGGAAGCCAAAAATCTCATGCAAACCAGCGCAAAATTTTGTGAAGTTTTAGCACTTAAAATTTCGTTCTTTTCTTTGTCCACAAAATTGTTCCGCGTTATTTGTCGGTCGTGCGTATATTTTTATCATTTGTCGCCTCACCAACTTTTATTGTTTTGCCTCTTTGCGAGCGCAAGTAGGGAGAAAAACCACGTACTTCAAAGTCCAGGCTCATGAACTTAAAGAACACTGAAAGCTGCCCTGCAGCATAACTAGGCAAGGTAAAAATTGTGAGTGTCATCCAGCACACTCGTTCCAGTTTATCATAGTATTGGGCAGCTATAGGCTTCTATTTCATCAATCAACTATGCGCATTATATATTGCGTTTGATAAGTGTTTCTACATCTGTAACGTGGTAGTTCGAAAATCTTTGTACATTACGTTTTGTAATTCATAAAGAACAGTAACTTTGGGCGGGTTCCTCTCTTGTCAAACCTGGTTCTTTTCATGTATTGCGTCATAAAGCAGATAGCTGATCGTGCGTCCAAACGTTACCAAGAACGGCTCTGCGCTTGTGGTTACCAAAAATGAGAAAGGTAATCAGTTCATGTTAGCAGTTATCAGCTGCTCTTGGAACGAAAATGCCGTTCAGCAAGAGCGAGGTAATTGCTTTGTAGGTTCGATTGGCTTGCTAGTTCGGTTTGATTGACGTAACTTTGCACTTGCCCTCTCCGCTCGGCAGTGGCGGATTGAGGGGGGTGCTGAGTGGGCTACAGCTAGGGGCCCCCAATCTCTAAATCGGTAAAAAGTGTAAATGTGAACAATACGCTGTAAAAGATACCATCGCCAAGTGGAACTGATAAGTACGCGCTCTGTGCTCACTCATTGAAATTACTTCGTTGAGGTAAAAGCAATTGATTCTTTGGCGTGTGGTCTGGCCGACACTCACTAACAAGTTAGTATTCCAAGGTCTAAAAATCAAGGTATTCCATCCGCTTGTCTTATTTTGGTTTCCGATGCGCATGCGGTATCCACGTCATTTTAACATCGGTCCTGCAGACAGCCACGAAGGAAGTTGTGAAGTTGTTAAAGTGGGGTCAAGTCTCTCAACAATGGTAAAGATTTTAGCTAAGGATAATAAATCATGGTATTATAAGGCAGAACTGCCAGAGTTGGTATATACGCCACGTATGTATCCTCATGTACTTTCATGCATTTGTGTGTTCCTTGTTACTGCGATGCGATGCATATTTAAAGTATAGCGCGTTGCCTGTGGGAGTGAAGATCTTACACAATACACAATGTCACAATGTCAACTGGTAGTTTAATACCAATTCTGGTACTGTTTACTTCTAAGATGCAAGTTTGGACATTTTGGTATACATACTACTGTGAATCGCTGTTATTTGGTACAATTTTTGATATTTGACTTAAAACAGAATAAACGCAATAATAAAAAGAAAAGTCGGCAGATATCGAGTTACGTAAAACGTTAACTGATAACAAGAATTAAACCGTATCAAGCACGTATTGGTTCTGTTTACATTTCATTCAAGTAACTCTAGAAAGCTTGCTCACGCTAATCTCAATGACTCATTCCATTTACGACTTCAGTAAGTCGTAAGATGTGCTTTAGTTAGGAACTTTGTTGAGTTCCATTTTATATTCTAAGTGCAGTAGAAAAATAAAAACAATGCAGTGATGTTGTGTCTTATGAATGAACATAAAACCATACGTAATAAGTGAAAGTGAATTTCACAACAGTTATTGATGAGCGAGTGCATGCTCTTGTTCTTACTAATAGTCTTGCTGACTTGTCATTGATTGTGAACAGAAAAATGAAACACTGAATTGCAGTGAGTACAGTTATTATTTTTATCATATCAATTTAGGACATATCGAACTGGGCTATTATGGTAGGTAAGGTTAGGTTAAATTTTGGATAGGTTAGATTTAAGGTTAGGTTAGTGTTATTTTAGTTGGGAATCTGGTATGGAAAGCTGATTTTTCTGAAAATAATTTTTAAAGAAAATTTTATGTACCTCAAAAATGTTATTTGGATATATACTGTATATATCCAGTGGAACTCCGCTAGCACGACCACCCACTGGACGGCACCCGATTGGTCGTGTTAGGGGGGCTGGGGAGGTCGCGTCACACTTGGATTCCTGAAGGTTCCGTGTATTATCACGATCATTTCTACAATTCTTTCCTCGATTGAAATTTATTTAGCTTTGTCTTACTTTCTACCACAGCATATCGTTACTGTACTATAAAATCACACAACGGAAAAAGTCGATGTCGGCAATACAAATTCCAGAGTTTACAGTATGAGTTTGTTACGTCGCATTGGCACTTGCTGCGCTTGCACTCACGCCTACATCCCTGACTATCCACGATGCTTCAGGACGTGATGCAGTTGAGCAAATTTCTGCTGACTGGTTACCAGTTTTTTAGCGTAAGAACACCGATAGAATATGGTGGTCGTGTTATGCGGTATTCGATTAGCAGTTCTGTAACAGCTGGACTGTGGCCGTGGTCTTGATACCAGGGTGGTCGCGTTAGTGAAAGAAAAGGTAATGATATAGGGAAGACTGCGTTAAAGTGGTCGTGATAGTGTGGTGGTCGTCGACGAGGTGCCACTGTTTATTCAAAACATTCCACCGGTGTTTTGTTAACATTTATCGATATGGTTTCAAGTCTCCAGCAAGAAATGGATACTTAAAATCAGTGTGTTTCGTTCATATTGTGACGTCCATATTAATTAACGATTCGTTTTTTTTGCTCAAGCTTTTTTGTTTCAATAATAGAAATACTTTAGTTCATTCATTTATTTTTTTCCCTATGAACGACAGTTTTATATATATAGAAAGGCCCCTTATCTAAGTTTCAGCCAGGGGCCCCACACAACCTTGATAGATACTACCACTTGTCTTCTGAAAGTTAAGTTTAGTTTGCAATCGCACATGTGTGCCGCTCGGTCGGTCTTTTAACAGCGTTATGCATTTTCCCTCGTACAGATGTGATGACGCAGACTCTTTCCCCGGTTGGTTTGTTGCCGTCAGGATTAAAAATTGACCATCCCAGTGACAGTGGCATCCGGAGTAAAGAGTTTTCTAACCTGAAATTAATTAAAAACTAGCTGAGATCATCAATCCAGCAAGAGCGCCTGAATAGTTTGGCGACTATGTCCACTAAACCCGAAATTAGCAGAGACTTGAAAAGTTTTGTAATGGCGCAAGCCACTACATGCGCAGAGGCAGTCAAAGGCATAACATCCCCGATGGTGTGAAAACCATCGGAAGCTTCCTTTGGCCGAACAGCTAAGGGCGAAGCAAACCGATCCAAAAGTTGGACATAATTCTGAAGGATATTGTTAATGTTAAACCACAAAAATAAGTTTCTCTTAGCAAATGCATTTTTGTATCGTAAGCTACAATAGCCGAAAGGAGNTCTGCAGAGCCGGAATTGAATTTCAGGCTCCAGCTCTGGCCCCAGGCATCTAAAGTGTTTTGCGCGAGCTCCGGCTCCAAAATGATTTGGTCCATTGAAAACTGCATACCATTGTCGTATATGTACAATTGCATTATTTCACCAGCACAGATAGGTGTCGCGAAATTTGATGGATAGTGGGACATGTTCAAAAAGTCTGAGAAAAAATCTACGCACAAACCAATTTGGGCATCGAAAGGTTTTTTTTCCCAGGGGGGGCGATATTGGATTTTTCCATGTGGTGGCCAAATATGTTTTTCCAGGAGGACCAGCAGTGGTTAAATTTTATTTTACCAACTCGAAACTGAGAAAAAAAATTCAAATTTCAAAAACCAAGAGGCCCAAGAACCGCTGCATTTCTTCCGACGCCCATGCAAACGAGGATAATTATGTAGACATATACGGCAAACCACGCTTGCCCACAATAAGTTATCTTGCTTGCGCCAGGCTTGGGCTGTGTAACCGGAACTCAAATTTCAGGATCCGGCTACGGCTCCACCGTTGTAAAAGCTTTGGACTTCGGCTCCAGCTGCAATCATCCAAAATTGCTTGATCTCGAGTTCTGACTCCACAGCCCATCGGTTTGTTTCATTCGGGTTTGCCATTTTGTGAAGCTTATAATACAAGGTTGCATTTTTGTGTGATGTCCCATTGTGACGTTTTATCGATGGTTGACGTATTGTCCCTAAGCTGTTGTATCTTATCTTTTCTGACTGATTATATCAAGGAGTGTTGCTAAATTCATTTAACATGTGGCCAAATGGCCGTACCCCGCGGTAGGTACCTGGCCAGAGAGGAGGTACTGAGTAGCAATTCATGGATTTGTTGGGTGTTACGTAGATGTCCGTCGAACGGAGATGAAAAGTCTCTGCTGGAGAATTGACACTGAAGGGCATGCACCAAAACTACCCTAGCTTGGCAGTGCCCTTTTCGGACCTCGCTCTTTCACATCACTCATCATTTCTTTGATTGTAACTTCGTGCCCCTCTTCAAAATTCCTGCTCAC
>JGI24021J15306_10000093_pt1 | contig 42711 bp, 14 predicted proteins | sample Ectturendosymbi1_FD_15306 | JGI IMG/M metagenome (IMG submission 15306)
AGAAAGCTGCTTCAATATCTCTCAAACCTCGAAAATTCATAACCGCCTGGTTTGATAACAAACGTGTTGCTACGCTTTGTGGTACTGCCGAAGAACATTCTACAGTACACCCGATCGCGACTTACAATGTTGGTGAATAACTAAGAAAATAAACATCAATATTCTGATTGCTAAGAGGGGGGCTCGAGCCCCTTCAGCCCCCCCCTGGCTGCGCCTTTGGCGCGAATAGCTGTAATAAATTTGTTTCAAGTCGATCTTGATAAACCATGAAATTACCTATGATACTGTTATGGAAATGTACCTCCGCACCCATTTCCCCCCTTTTGAAGGAGCAGGGGGCAATGACCTGTCATGCCCCCACTCTCTGGCGTTCCTGGATTGGATATTAGTCAAAAAATTCCAATCTATGAAAAATTTGAAACCGCATCATCTCAACACATTTTCAAATGTTGCAGTTTATAGTTAAAACCATCATCAGTGAGTAAAATATTGAATGACTGCTGTTTGAAACAAGTTTGGACACAACCTGCAATTGAAATCTTAATTTTAAAACAATATATTCAACTTCCCATGCCCTTTGTGACGTAACAACATTGTGTGAATGTCCTTATGGCATGCTGCATTAGCAATGCTTACATTGCTAAGCGATATTAGACTTACCTTTTTGCGTGGTTTTTCATCTGCAACGATGTAGTGAAACAAGGTTGCAACAGCTTAGGGTAATAACGTGAAAAGCCGACTGACTTTGAAATGATATCCGGTGTACTTCTGCCGTTAAGCGCCGATGTAAGTTCTGAAGAAAAACGGAACTTGTTATTCAAACTTCGTTATGGACAAATGTCAACGAAAGTTCGTCCTGTGACCGCTGAAAATTTGTTTGTCATTGGTCAAGGCTTGGTAAGTTCAACATGAATGTGGAATTATTGAATAAACGCCGGCTGCAGCCAAGTTACTATCGATCAAGATTGAGCCTTGTGCCAGCACTGGGCTAGAATTCTCGTATAGGCACATTTGTGCTTTCTTGTATTTTCTGGTTTCTTCGAGAGACATAGTTGTGTTAAATCCTGAATATTTATTCTAGAACTTTTTTGAAAAAGTGGGCTTGGTCTGTGTTTTGACAAGTGTTGCCATTCATGTTCTTTAGAAAAGTAAGTTTGTCGCTGCCACACAAAAATCAAGCAGACAAAAAACTTCAAGCGCGATCGAAGTGAAAACCGACAATTAGCAAAAACTTCGATGTCTTGGCGTTTGTCGAATTATCATTTATAAACCTTCTGAAAATAAGAAAATGCATTGATTTGCTTTCAGATTCAATTCAGTTTCTTTAATTTTTAACTGGTCCGGAAAAAAGTAAGTAGGTCCAAGTTTTGGTCATGGCCTCGCCTTTGCAGGTTTCGCCAGATGTCGATCCTCACTTTTGTTGAGTTGACAGGTCTTGAATTAAAAGTCTTCGTCTGGTGAAGTCCTATTCTGTCGTGAATACTTCCCTGCATTGCCATGGAATAGGTTATAGCCTACAAAATGTTGCGATTTGTCGGATGATCACAATCATGATTTCCATCTCAAGATCTCGTGCAGTAGTTTAGGCAATGAGATTTTATTATTAACCAAAGTTGTCGTGTTTTCAGTAAATTCCTCAATTCTGCACATGCAGCAAACTGTGTATTTATATTCACGCAACCTGAAGCAGACGACTGCTCATTATATAAATTTAAAATCTGAAATTCTGAATCTGAAAAAATAAGCTAAAAGAACTTTCATTTCCTAAAGTATAGGCAGGAATTTCTAAATCAGCGGTTTCCAACCGGGGGTTCCCGGACCCCTGGGGGTTCGAAACAAGATTTTCAGGAGGCCGAAGAGAATTTACAGAGTGAGAGTTTGTGCGTTCTTGGATGTACGTTTTCAAAAATAAAACGAGGTTTATGAAAGCTGGCAAGTGCTGTTACACAAAAGAACATTACGTAGCCTAATCATTCTAGCTAATGTTACTAATTTAACAATTTACGTTGCAAAATGCGCGCATTGCTATTTCTGCTTCATGCTGCGGTTACCACGCTGAAGATAGCCGATGCGATTGTAAGCACATTGTGGCATTTAAATGTTTATGGCGAGATTGTTGTTTAATGTTACAGAACTCGAAAGTTTCTGGTATTCCACCATGCAGAGTTACCAGAAATTGAGTAGGCTAGAAAAGTCTTGTCTATTCTAGTGCCTTTTGTAATAACATATTTGTGCGCACTGGTGTAGGAGGCGTGGAAGCAAGCGCACTCCCAAAAGTTTTGATTTGGTGAAAATCCCTTAAAATCCGGGCAAAATTAATGAAAATCTGGACAAAATGGTGTGATAACCTTCGCAAAATTGCTTGACGTGCTTTGATTTGAAAAAAATGGCGCCCAAAATAAAAACGCAGACGTTTTCTTGGAGGTCATTTTTTTAGTCTTTTTCGGAGAAGTTAGGGGAAATTTGGTCAAAAATCGCACTTGATGTGCTTCGATTTGAAAAAATGGCGCCCAAAATAAAATAGAAACGTTTTTTGGAGGTCATTTTATGTAGTTTATTTCGGGAAGTTTGGGGAAATTTGGGCAAAATTCCTTCGCTCCCCCAAAAATTTGCCTGCTCCTACCAGTGGCATAACTAGAGGTTTGAGCCAGGGGAGGCAAAGCTTATTAGTTGACGGGGCCCACTGGTCACCGTAGAGGGCCCACTAGCCAAAACTCAGAAAAAGATTAAGAAATGATAGTGAATCTCTGGATGTTATGGATGCCATACTAAATAAAAAAACGAAAACACCCCAAAAACGCAAAAAACTGCAAATTAAAGAATGCTAAATATCAAAATGTCAACTAAAGGCAGCCCAGTTTTTGCATTTATCTTGCCAAGGGGGCGGCTCGTCCCCTTGCCACCTCGTCAGTTACGCCACTGGATCCTACACCTATGTTTGTGGCAATCTAGATTTTCATCTCTACTTGATTTAAAAAAGAAGTCTCGGAACCGTTTGAACCCCGCGAAAAATTTGCGCGTGGCTATGAGTATTGTGTGCCAAGGTGTGAGCGGATATTTTCAGATAATTAGCAAACATATCACTTGATTTGTTTCTAGTGAGCAGTAAGGCATAAGAGTTAAACACTACGACTGAGTGTTTTCTGTTGTGTTGCCAGCAGGCCTACGTATTACGAGCAATAATTGTAAAAACAAAGATACTGCAAAATCTACTGTTTTTGCTATTTCTACGCTTTTTGAAATGAGGAAGTGCGAGCGCTACTTTATTTTTATGATAGGGGTGCCAGCTTGAAAAATGGTTGCGGAACCTATGGTCTAAATAATTTAGAAGCAACCTGTCACGTGGTTTTTATGAAGATGATGTCCCAGTCAGAAAGAAATTAAAAGGGATTGTTGTTGGTTTGGTTTTAACAAAATTGGGTATCACGTGCAGTTGAAGTATTTATCAAACACATAAATTAAATTTTATTAAACATGCATGCACAACTTTTGCAGTGCCTCAAAATCACTTGCGTAACGAGTGTTGCAGTAGTTGCGATTCAACAGTAAATTGCATAAGAACATTTTCTTTGATCCTTTTTTCTGATGCCTAGTATGGGTTGGAAAGCAGCAGTCGGACTGCCGTGGATCACTGTCGAGGCCAAAAACATCATGATTTCCTAAATCAGTAAAGAAAACGCGTGTACCTCTGTAACACCTTGCGCAAAGCAAAAGATCTATGCAAAACGAGTAATTCGTTTTTTTTACCCAGAATTCCTCTTATTTCTCACATTTCTACCATATGTATTAATCTAACCGCTTATGACTGCACGGGAGAAGCGTCAGCCAGGCCCGTAGCCAGGTTTTAGGGTTTGGGAAACAAAACACGTTTTTAAGGCAGCAAGATCTGTGTTATTATTTTATGCTTGAAAAAATTCCGGGCACAACAAACTTTGCGAGGGAACCAAAAAAATTTCGGGGGCAATGCATTGCCCCAGAAGGCCCTCTCGTGGCTCTAGGCTTGTCGGCAGCTCGAAACAACTGGCTTACAGCTGCATGCTATAAATGGGTTGCAGATGAAAATACTTTACCAGTTATTTTGCTTCTCAGAGTAAAGGAATAAAGTTTGGCAATTAATGTTTGATATCGGTTGCGAAAATAAAAGTTTTGGTTAGACATCAGATAGCCCAAAATAAGCGACAGTTTGGGAATAGCTTTTAATGTAGTTTTAGACGTCAATTAGTTTTCTCTTTCAAACCCTGAGCTCTAACCCAATGGTTCTTAAACATTACAACCGCACCGAACCCTTACGTAGTTTTCCAAGTTTTTGTCGAACCACATTTTTCCCAATAAAACAGAAAGTAATGATGGGTTACATGTTACAGGTGACCTTCGTCGAACCCCTGAAACGGCTCTGTCGAACCCTGGGGGTTCGATCGAACCCAGTTTAAGAACCACTGCTCTATCCCTATACTCTCATCCAAACGCTAAGCTTTAACTCTAGACCGTAACCCCTAGTCATCAGTTCCACCGCTTGCGAAATACATGATCTGAAGTACCACTCTGGGCATGAGCAGATGGTGTAAAGTCAGCGATTTCGCAAGTCGGAAATTTCGCTTGACACCGGAAACAGCGACTGTCAGCTCTTGCTGTTCACAAACAAGTAGATTGCATCGACGCACTAATAGAAAATGCCTGAAATCACTCATCAGAAACACTCAAAATACTAAAGCACATACGTATCCAATAGCACACAAAAGCACCCTGAGAGTCAATTGATTCGTGAACAAATACTGAATTTTGGGCTCAGTGTAAAACACAAGGCAAAACACCTGATTTCCAGCATACTCATAATAGTTTCAGGCAACTGACACAACAGGGGAGATTGTCTGACACTTTTATGCCACCAGATTTAAGCCACATGGCGGCTTGAATAATTTAGATGAGAGTAAATTGCGAAACTGCAGCCAGAAAACACATACAGAGGAACTAAGAAAAGAAAACATTGCCAGACGTTTAGAAGATAGTAACAGTTGCGCATACATACCCTGTCGAAAACTTCAAATGGCTAAATTGATACATTGTGGACGATTTTTCTACTCTCACTATGAAGTTGTATTGCAGCGTCACGACGTTAAAGAAAACAGCGACGAAAGAAAAAAGCAAATCTCTTCTCCGACACAAGTTTGGAGAAGCACCCATTTTTTAGTAGAACGTCCAGGTTTGTGCTGATTTTATCTTAATGTTCAATAATAATTGTTTTTTTTTAGCAAGTTATGTTTTTTTTTTTAGCAAGTTATGCCGTTTTTAGCAAGTTATGCCGTTTTTTTAGCAAGTTATGCCGTTCTGGAACCAAAATAGCTTCGCACTATTCTACTGTTGGTTTTATTCACTCCAATATAGATAGAAGCGCTGAGCACTTTTACAGTGTGGAGCGGATAAAAGATAAATTTAAGCTGTTTTTTACCAGAAAAAGCAACTTTGAAAAAATATCCCAAAAAGTTTAATGCAATTTCGTGATGTAAGTTGAAACTTACGTAATACGGCGTTTGAAAGACGAACAGATAAAAAGTTTCGAAAAGATTTTTGTTCGATCAGCTTTTTAATGCTTTTCCTAAATTACCATTGCTTTCTAAAGTACCAATGCATCCTGTAAAACTAACACACCTCCACATTTTCTAGAGGACACGGGTGGTCATTAACCACAGCACACATAACAACAAAATAGCACTCCTGATCGAAGTGATATCGAAAAAGTAAATTTGTAAAAGTCGGTGTGCAAATTTTCATTAGCAATGATTTAGCAAACTTGCACTTGATGCTTCTTGAAAAATGCAAGCTGTTAAAATTTGGCCTGTATAAAAAGCGAAGTTAACATTTGCCCGAAAACCTGTCTATTTCTGACTGCTAACCGAGATCCTGCCCTTGCGTCGGATCTGGGCGTGTCATTGTTGACTTGTATCGCCAGCTTTTTTCAACATGCTTCAGAGTCTGAGGTGCCGACCGGAGAAGAATCATCCGAGCTTTATTGCTTCTTATCTCAGTCAAACGGAGGCGAATACAACGACCAGGACTTGAACACTCCTCACGAGCCTTGCTCGAGTGATGCGAAAAATAGAAAAAGCGTAATGTCAGCTTCTTCACAAAGACGATTAAGTCGACAATCGTCTGAAATGTCATCGCCATCAAAAGATGGCGGGGATATGGATTCTAAAAGCGATGAGGGCTATATGAAACAAGGTATCAATCTCTCTAACGAGCGCGACAAACAAATATTTAAGTTAAACTGCTAGGTCTTATTCGCATTACAGCCCAAAACGCAGTTTTTTCTGAAAGTGCAGTATTTGCATTGAACCCAGTACAGCCTGTGTGCGAAAGATCGTAACCAAAGGAGTTCACTGTTTATTTACCGTTCTGAGATCTTAGCAATGTAGAGGAGGGAAAACAGTATACTTTTCTCTTCAAACTTGAGCTAGGCAATGCAAATTGACTGAAAATGACAATGGTATCAATATTTTGCAGTTTATTGTTTTTGTTGGTAAACGCAACTCGTGCCTTATGTCTTCCTTGTGGTTGTGGTGACTAGTTCACGTGCGTCTTTCGTTTCAACCACTTCATATCTTCATATATCGACGTTTCTTCAGGTAAACATCCGGTGCTGTCGGCATCTCGAGGAGATTTTGGTGAAGTCCCGACCATTAATGGAAGCAAACAAAAGAACATCTTAGGCTTGGAAGTGGAAGGAGATAAACGTACTTTGTACGAAAAGACCTTCAAGCACCTGCCGGCGTCAGCGACGACGCAGAAACTGCCAGTGCAGTATGAGATTGTAGAACATACAATGAACTGCCTTTGACCAGTTTTAGTAATTTCCTTTTTGCAAATTCAAGGTTTAACTTTCTTCTGATTTTACCACAACAACCTGTCACGTTTTTTGTCTGATATTCAAAACAAGCTTCAACCCAGAAAACGAACCTGGTCAAAATTTTAGAAGGCCGAAAACCAATGGGATGCTTCCAACAGCTCATACCTCTTGCAGAGCTTTTTGATGAAGCGCCTCTATACGAAAAAGAATTTGTTTTTTTTTTTATCATAAAGGATGTGGATAATTTGTTTTAAGTCAGTTTTTTTCAACTTCTTTTCTTTAGACCTGCCTGTCCTGCAGCTAAGACGTCAACTACATTTTCATCGGTAGATGGCGCTGCGAACTCACCGCGCAGGCGCCTTTTCGCCAGGTGTGTGAATCGCACCAGGTTTGCAATTTGTTGGCCTGATAACGTTATGGCTTTAAAAATTTTACTGTTACTAAATTTTAACATGTGTGCTACGTAACCGATCAAGTTGTCAGTGTGTTACGTGTTTAAGTAATTCGTTAGTACGGCTAAAGTGCTGTAGTGGTTGAGCTATGAAATCACAGCAATCATTTAAACCTTCCAAGGTCTTATGTTTTGCAAGCAAAACAAAAGTTGTTGTAAAGATGCATAACACTTACACTAATCTGGCTACTTTGTGTGGTTCCTAGACGTCTGGTTCTGTCCACTTTTAACTTGAGAGTTCAAACCTACAGCAAGGTCTCTTCCTCACCTTCATTCACTTGCTAGAGGCCAAATTAACGCTCAGCTTTATCATAAAATGAAACATCTGAAGGGAGCAGCAAACCAAGAATTTCCAGTTCACTTTATTTACCTCTGCAGGCTCTGCAGAGAACACTGCTTCTTTCAACTGATCAAGCAGATCAAGGCACTAGTTTAAAATCTGACTTGTAACATCCTTGTTTGCAAAAAATAATAATGCACACACAATATTATTGTGCATTAAAATGTTTTACTCTGTCACGAGAAGTCGCCCTCGCGTAACGAAGTGCAATGCATGCATTCGGCGCCATTATAGAATACAACGTTTCTTGAGATATGCAGCGAAACAAAAGCCCTTTAGTAGTTTACGTTCCAGAATTATCAGGTCTGCTTGGGTAGAACATGCCTCATATTTTTGTAACTTTGTAACAAGTGGGCTGTAAAAAAAATTTAGCAAACCTTACGTTGCAGAGTGAAACACAGCCATACTTTGGAGTGTATACAAATACCAAGATGAAATTAGCAGGACTACAAATTTCATGAAATTATTCGTTTCTATTGGTAGCTCTGGCTCCAGGCACTGCGAGGATTTAGTCTATGTCCGACTGCATAAAAACCTGAAAATTTTAAAATATCCCCACGAACGTCAAAAGTGCTGCTTTTTCAACATTTTGTCGTAATTATCAAATTCCTTTTCTTATGGTGAAGCACCACACTTTGCAGAAATGACGTTCATGTTCGCGAAAAAAATTCCCAGTCCACATTGCTGCACAAGGCACGTGAGGAAAAGATGTCGTCATTCGGAAAAACTCTTTCATCGAGCCGCTCGATATCTGAAGGAAAAAAGTCCAAGTTTAGTTCCAGGTCAAGGACGGTCGGTTCGACAAAAAAACGTAGTTTTCACAAGGTAACAGAAAGAGCGAAAATTATGAATTCTATGCTGTGCCAAGCGTGTGTAATATTCAGTCGTGCATCATCCCTGCTAAAATATATTGCACTAAATTGAAACCTGAAACAGCTTTGTAATCGTAATTTGAATTGCTTGAGTTAACTGAAGTTCTACCTAATTTTATTGTTATTTAAAATGTCGCGTCGCTTATCTTATCTTTTTATACTTCTGTTCAATACGTGCTGTTGATGTCTGCGCTTTGTATTCCAAAAATGACGAACTAAATTATGAGAATCCACATTTTAAGTTTTAAAAAAACTTCTCTTTTCCTCATTTCCGTTTTCACCCGTTTTGCGTATTGGTAGTGCGATTAAAAGTTTTTTTCTTACATTTTGTTGGTGAATGCACTCGAAACCGTAGCGTTTACGTTTGACGTTGATCGAAATCAGGTAAAATAATCTTGAAGTTTTGATGAAAAAATAGTGATATTTTTTCAATAAAAATCCAGCGAAGCCGGGAAATCTCTTTACATGTATTTATCAGCTGGATTCCCTGAAATGATGTTATTTCAGCTGTAATCCTTTGACAATTGTATTTCAACAAAAATGCAACAGCCATATTACAGTTATCAAAGGAAGAATCCTGTAAGAAAACAATTATTTCCAAAGAGTTATAGCAAATTTTTATATTTCGGTAAATATCAGATTTTAGCGAGCAGTTGCTTATTGCTGTGCTCGTGCATATATACCCAAAGCGCTGCATCTAGCTTTTGGATATTCAACTCATTCTACTGATCAAAACTGTTGAAACATGCTGCTGACGGTGCGAATTAAGGCGCTGATAGAAGCATTTGGAAGAACTGCTTAATCTCTCTCAATGCGCGACCAATGCTTGCTTGCAGTGCGCGCCCTTCGAGCATGTAAACGCAAGATGACTAGGTGCTCAGAAAACAATGGGCAAATGCCTCCCACGCCAAGCTATGTCTCCTATTTCCGGATCACGTGAGCTATTCTTCCTTCCGCGTCTCACGCAAGTGCCACCGGTGTTAAGGCCCGGCAACCTTGTCACCACGTCGCTTTATTCAACATACTGTAGTGCATTTGCTCAAACTTTTATGAATTTGGGAACGGATTGAATAAACAACTGAAAATATACCAATTGTAATTCGCAGCCATTACAAAGCTCGGCACTTTTTTCACAGAAACAGAAAATATCTAAATGTAAAAACGGTGAAGTGGACGATGTTATTTGGGAATGAAAATTAATCTGTCTTTACAACTTCTCTTCACGTTTAATCAGATACGACAGTATGGCTATTTTTTTTGCTTTGAACTCAAGTGATTTTAAAACTTCTGCTTGGTTTTATCGGCAGTTAATTTGATACTTCAAAATTTGTAGCTTGTCGGTGACCGGTGTATCATTTTCGACACCTATGCCTTGTGACAACGAAACCTAGTACAAAATTTTCACCTTGGTTAGTATAAAATGATGGATTGCTTTTTGCAATACTCTCTTCGGCTGACGTTGACGAAACGTAAACTAAACGGAAACCTCATGAAAATCTGTTTTGCAATAAAAATAAAGCCGGCACTGTTTCGATCAAATAGTACCTACAGTATAAACGATACACCTGAACCATTTACTGTGAAAATGACTACTGACTGTTTGGAAAATATGTTGGACATAGCTGTAATAAAGTAATAAACGCAAAGTCTTATTTGACAAAACGACTAGAAGGGAATAAGCAGAAAAGAGTTCGTTCTTCAATTAGAACACAATGTTTGCTAGACAAAGGCTTCATCAACAATTGTTGACACACATGATAATTCAAATAACTTCGATTAGTGCCGAAAAAGCAGTAGGTTTTACCGAGCACAGTGCAACAGCAAAACAGTTCGGCAAACAATTCCAATATCACTTGCTTAAAATGCAAAGCGCGCTCAGTGATTGATGTTAGGTCAAACAACGATTAAAAATCAAAGCAATGTTTTATGTGTTTGCTATCACATCTTCAGTTCATTTGCTTTCATTGTGGTCTTTCTTTTGGTTTTCATTATTTCGTCCATCCTACATAACTGATGCAAGCAAATTTAGTGCGAATAAACACATGTACTGCCATGGGCGTCGGAAAGATTTTTCCGGGGAGGGGCCAATAGTGGATTTTCCAGTGGTGGCCAAAAATATTTTTGCAGGGGGTTAAAAGTGGCGAAATTTAATTTTGCCTACTCCGAAACTAGGAAAAGGGCCTTTTCCTGCGAAACATTTGATGGAAAAATGTCAAATTTCAAGATCCAGAGAGGCAAAGCACCTGCCCCCCCTTCCGACGCCCATGTGTACTGAAACTGTCTCAAGACATAGACTTGCCATATTTTTCAGTCCTTTGTTACAAAAAGCAGCTCTAAGCAACGGTTATAGTATTCGGTGTTGGCTATATTCCATTAAAAGCTCTAAATTTGCTGTACGTTTCGCGGAATCAGCCAGAATTCAAATTTTTACATATTTGTATTCACGTAACTCGTCTCGACACAGGTGAAGAGTTTGAACCAATCAGCAAACGTTTGATACGAAAAGGTTCTATTTGAATAAGGTTGCAGGAGTGACGACGCGCAGTGTTACGTGAAATTGATTTCCAATTAAAAACTTGTTGACTGATGAAAACTCTTCACGTATGTGGAGACCATTACTTGGTTGTGTTATGTGTTGTTACTTGATTGTGTTATTTCAACACAGCGGAAATGCTTTGTGTCATTTTCGACGCCCAGGTAATCAGCAGGAACCCGAAAGTGCGGTAAACCTTGCTTCACAGCGTTAATTTGATTATTTCTCTGGAAAAACAGGCAAAATAATTTGTTTCCAAATCTTCACAGCATACAGTGCGGTCTACGTCTACGGTGTGCAAGTAGTACATACCTNATTTGAAATACACGGCCGTTGCAAATTATGAGCTTTTACAAGGACATCAGTCAAGAAACTGACATTGCTGATTTGCACAAACGAGAGCCTTGAACAACATATCACAATTTGCGATGCCAATATTTCTTTGACTCTAGACAACATAAAATCTGAAGAGCTTGCTCCGCGTAAATGCAACACGTTTTGATTTTTAACGCTTGACATCAGCTACACCTTAATCTTCTGCTTAAAAAAATGTTTTTTTCACTTTAGTTAGTGATAATGTGCAAATGTACTTGGGCCAAACATACACTTGTTTCTCAAGACCAATAACATAAGAGTCACAGTGCAGTTGCGTTTTTTTGTTAAGGAATACATGATCCTACAATGTGTTTATCAATGGGATTACATTTTTAAGTCTTTGTTTGTATGTTGGTTTGGTCGTTTGATGAAGGAGGTGAGCAGGAAGTCGATTGTGTCCTGCTATTCGGAGGATGAAATTGATGAAGGGCTTGTGAAGAGATTTTCCGAAATGCCCAAAAGCAAACCCAAAAACATCTGTTTCGATTATCCGGTTAGTAATCTTTTGCTTGCATTGGTTGAGTCGTAATTTTATTGCGACTGTAACATTTTGCGAAAAGAATTTAGTGAATAACAGTTTTTGAAGTCTGCAGAGCGGACAGCAATTTCACCACATCGAGGGTGAAAACACTATGTTTCAAAGTAATGTTTGTGTTGCCGCAAGAAACGCCAACAAGTCATTCGTTACATCAGGAAAGTCTATGAAAATCTTGCAGTTACCAAAGCATGACAATTAGTGAATAAAATTTCCATGATATTTTGCTTTATGAATTCATTCTTCCTTTGAGCCTGAGGAGATTTCAGCGGATGCGATGCAAAGTTTTTCATCTTTTAAGACAGGGGTTCTCAACCGGGGGGAACTCCCCACTAGGGGGGAATTTTGCATTTACACGGGGGGAATTTTGTATTTAAGATTTCGTTTAAAATGTAATATAGTTTAGCTTATCAATTATGAAGAGTTTAGTTTCTCTTCTTAGCGTACTGATGTAAAAGTGCTTTCTACAAACTAAATTTCTAAGGGGGGATTTTACCTGTGAATAACGATTAAAGGGATGCATGGGATAAAAAAGATTGAAAAACACTGTTTTAAGAGTAGTTTTTTAACCTGGTTGAAGGAACCGAGCCCCACAACTTCTATCCGTGTATTCATCAAACCCTTGCTGCGCAGAAAATTAAAATGCGATTTTTTCAAAACATGGTTTATATCTTATTAACGCATGAAATAAATTATGCATCGGATAGACGCTGAGCCCATAAGACAGGCTCATCGAAACCTGGGGTTTGATCAAACCCTGGTTAAGTAACGCCACTTTAAAATTTTAAAGCAACTTATCGCATCACTGGTGTCTTTGCTGAACAGGGTGTTTCTGTGACTCATCTTGATGTGAAACGTGCCATTGAAGACGTCATTCCGGACGCGTTCGAAACAAACAAAGTGGTTTCATTACGGTTCGAAAACATCAACGTAAAATACAGCACGACTGATTTGCCAAACAGGTTTGTATATTTTTTGCTCTTTGTACAGCTAACTGTTGTTTGTAAGTTTGCAGAAGTGAATTACCGAACTTTTTAGCAATTTTCCAAGTTTAATCTTCTGCGGTAAATATCACAGCCCCTTGGCAATGTTCCGTTTAATGCAAAGATCCTAAAGAAAATTTCACATTAAGTTATGCCAATCATAACGGTATCACACTAACGTCTGCAAGAGGTTCAATTTTTCACATTACCATTTTCTTCATAACACTTGATAAGATCAGCGAAGCACAGTGCTCTGCTTCTTATCATAGGTATGAGGCATTTAACATTCAAAGTAGATTTTTTTTTATATTGGGCTGGACGTTCTAATCTCAATTGAAAAATGATCGAAGTGTATTACTAATATATACTGGAAAGTTTGTTTTGACCCAAAGGTGAGTTATACCAAATCTCTAATTTCGTCGGTTCAGTGTGCAGCGAAAAGTTACTTGGTGAAAAATACCACTTGCTATCAAGGAATTAATTGTTGTTTTGTGAATAGCAACAACAGCAAAAAACATGCAACGTCAAAACTTTCTTCTAATTCTCCTGATGCTTTTTCAATTCATAGTTTCTGAATTTTTGTTTAAGTTCATGCGTTGCATACAGTAAAGTCTATCTTGTTGCAGGAAAAATTCATTTCACGGTAGTTTCTGTGTGACGAGTTATTGCCTTTCTACAGTAGCTTAAAGTTCGGTAAATTTAAATTTATTTTGTTGTGGAATAAAACAAAATTTTATTTCTTTGCGATGATAGTGACATTACAATGAGACCTTGCATGAAGTTCATTGTTTTTATTGGTCAAACGAGTGGTAATTCTGATGATCAAAGAGTTTGCATTAAATCTAGTTTAGTTCGCAGTTGGCCTGGTCCTTTACACCGCTCTTTTCTTGTCACGTGAAACGAAAAATTTTAAGTGAAAAATGTAAAAATCATTACTGTAATTTGTGATAGTAGAAAAATTTATTTAATGCTTATTGTAGGTTTGAACGGAATATGGCAATGTTCCTCCAGTTTGATACTTTTGTTTTGAGGCTGTGATAACAAAATTACAATTACGATATTTCGGGCTTTCGCGCAGTTATGTTCATGCTCTCCCTTGCTTCTGTCTGTCAAAACACACCCAACAAACCTTCGCATGATCAAAGCCCGATTATAGCTAGGGGAAGTATTAGCTTTTGGAAGATAATGTTCAAAACTCTTTGCGAGAAACGCGGAAGAGACAGTTTTTAACCCGTTCAGACGTTTGTGGCAACATGTGCAGAACAAGAGCTTTTGATCAGCATCTGCTTGTAAATTTGTGCCAACGCATGACTCGACATGTTCTGCATTCTGTCAAGGTTGGACACATGGCTTACAGCTGGTGACAGGGTAGATTAAGCATGTGAGCTAATACGTCAAGCATGCATTCTGGGCTGCTTTATCGCCTACTTGAACTGATAAGAAATCCGAGTTCATTATTACTGGGTCAAAGGAATGACTGGCGATATTTGCTTAACACGAAGAGAACTGCGGTATTTGATCAATTTCCAAATGTTTCAAACACTTCATCTGTTTCAATAGTACCGATCTCATACATTTTCAGGTTTTTCTTACTTTTTAGTTGAAATTAAGTGTTATTCGTTTGGAGAGTCTGTAGACATAGGATATTGGTTGATTTCAAACTTTATCTCTGTCCATGAATTGAATGGTAGCTTCGAGTATACTCAGGTTGCCACGAAGATTTTTCTCAAATCAAACGTTTTTTGCAAATTCACGATCAATTTTTGTTGTTTCAAGATATTGACGCAACATGCTTCAGAAATAAAGAAATTATTTTGTAGAGAAAAATCCAATGCTTGATTGCTGAATCAAAATCTTTCCGACTTAACTCTTGAGTTGAATCCAGAAGTCCATGATTGTGATTACGACGGATAGTTAAGCATAGCTTTGCAAAAATAATGAGCTGCCTGTGCAAGTTTTGCCACAAGCAGGACGGCTTGGTACTTTGTCTCACATAAAGCGGATCGTATTTCACATCTTTTGCGCCACAAATGTTGAATTAGCGGTGGATTGCTTCTTTATACGTCAAGTCGTCAAGTGACGTACTGGTTTCCAGATGAAATTCAAACTGCAGTAATCAGCCGGACGCTGATTTTATCAAGAAGGTAATGGAGATGGTTCAAAGGATGGTTTTTAACCTTTTCAAGCGTGTGGCTTAATTAATAAACAATCACAGCGTCCATGGCACACCGATATGCAACTTCTCCAATGCGGCAACTGTTGCACATGCATTAGAGCAGAAATAAAAACAACTAAAAGCAACATTTAATAATACAGCGTGCACTACAATCAATGCGAAGGCTGAGCCTGTTTGCTGTTAGAAAGCAAAGATATTCGAGGCTCAATACAGGATAATGCACAGATCAAGTCATCTTCCATATTAAGCCTGCTTCTAGATTTTGTTTTCATGGCAACAAGAGCGTTGTTTTCTAGGTTTATCTTGCTCAACGTACGCAATTTCAATAATACAAGGCCATGGCCCATCAAAAATTCGTCCGTGGCCCATTAGCGGGCCATGGCCCACAGGTTGAGAAACCCCGTTTTAAAGCATAGCTTTACTAGAACATCTTCTTGGCGATAATATAGCAAATTCCTGCCTAACTATGCACACAGCATCACCTGCATCATCTTCTCTTAGAAAAACGCTGTCAATCGCAAACATTCCCTAAAATGCTTATCAGACTCTTTTCACAAGCGTCATTTCTTAAACCTGATGTAGAGAAAAGCTGTGGTCTTGGAATAGCACGGTAACATTGTCGTCAAAGTTCGAAGAATGTGAAGTGGATTTATTTTATTGGCTATTGGCAGATTAGTACAGAGGTAGAGCAAAACCAGGTCTTTGAGGCTTTTTACGGTCGTGTTCGACGTTAATGGGTTGAAAGGAAAGCTTTAAGCGCGGTTCAACTTGAAATCACTGCAGCATAGGTAAAGCGGAGAGGGGGACCCTCAGCTCACTTGTGAGATCTTGACTGGAGTTATAACGCGAGTATATCGAAAATTGATTTTTTTCATTGCATTAAATAACTTCCAGAAGAATCGAATATATAAAGGGTTGGGTGCCACTGCCTTGCAGTTAGCAAGGGGACGGAGAAGCATTTATATTGTAGCGTCAATATTTTTATGGCAACTCGTCAACATACAAATTCTTTTACGGTATCACAGAAGAGCATTCGACAATTTTTTATGCTTTCAAAAATTTGTTTGCCTGCTTCGTAAAAAATCGATGTCGATTTGTTTCATACAAAATGGCTTTACACCATGTGTTGGACTTCTTAGATTTCATTAATTCAAAAAGCTACTGAAGTAATTTAATCAATGGAGAATTACAGAAATGTTCGAATCTGTTTGGAGGGAAGCTTATCATTTCTGCTGGTCCAAGTTTATAGAAGCATAGGTGGTAAGCTACAAGTGGGTTCAGTTGATGCTCTTGTTAGCAGCAAATTTTACACATCAGAAAGTACTGATCTGAAAGGGGACTGTACGAAAACACAGCAGCGTTAGAATTGCTGTGGGTTTGGAGAATGAACAACCAAAAATAATTCGAGCAAAATAAAAAAGTTACAATTGGTCTTACTTATGGTATGAAAAGGATAGAGGAGTCAAAGCAATGCCGCAACACTTTTCAGTAGCCTTACTGGTGAAAATTTAGGTAAAGTAGATTTCTGTGTATAAACCAGTCTTAAAAATTCTGTGTAGAGTTTGGACCGACCTGTTCAATAGATTTAAGTTTCGGATCATACACGACATATCGTGGTAGTTTATTTCTATTTGCAACTACTAGTAGGCTATCGCTGATGTTCTATCTGTTGACGCAGGTGGCATATCGAATTGAAAGACTTTCCAACAAGAAACAAGTTGCTAAAATGCGGATTACGCCTTCACCACAACCCAGGTATGCTTCCCACAACTTGTTTGATTTTGTGTGATCACCTGGTCGTGAACAAATACAATGTTAAGGTGATAAACGCACAGGACAAAGACGGTGATTTTTTCTCTATTCTGAGAACATTTTCTCCCCACAAGTACATCTGGCTGGGTATGATTTTGCCTTTAACTAAACCGAAAATTGCTTACTGAAGCATGCTTGCGTGGACACACGTTTTGGCATTCTCAAGCCTTAGACTAGGGGTTTCCAACCTTTCTCTAACCATGTACCTCTTCAGCATTTTGACAGATGAGCACGTACCCCTAAAATTTCTTATGACAAAAAAGCTGAGTAAAATAACAAAAACCCACTGAATTTTTAACAAAACGTTTATATTTTTAGAACCATAAAGGTAGACTCCGTTTTTATGCCTCAATGTTAATTTATTTAACAAGCATATAATGATATTTGATATTAATATTCACTGATATATCATGAATATTTGGAATAAAAATAATCAAATATGTTTTTTGCTTTTATTGCCAACTTTAAATGTACCCCTTTAGATGGGCAAATGTATCTCTAGGGGAACCTGTACCCCAGGTCGGGAACCCCTGCACTAAACTCGTCTAGTCTGTGCTCTTTGTGCCAACGGGTACTTTTCAAAGCAACGGCGACATGGCTGTTTTTTTCAAGATCTTTCTGCAACGAACCTGGACGTAGCGCCTACGCCAGCCGGAAATCCTGTCGGCCGCGCAGCGAAGGACCACGTGGAATTGAAACTATACGACATGGTGACGATGGAAGAGTACAAACGGTTTCTCAGGAGCACAGCGGCAGCTGAGCAACTGCAAAACGCCATTCTGATGAGCGCTGGACGTGGTCAGAGTCTGCTGACCCAGCTGCTGTAGATTGTTTGAGATTCAGTAAAGTTGAGACACAGTTAGTCATCGTTCACGGTCAACCGCTCGTGTAATTCATCGGTCAGCTTTCAGCATCACGAACCTTAGCGTGGTCACTAGCTGGTCTTATCCTTCACACGTCTCGACGTTTCAACCATGTTTGACTTGAATTCGATGCATCACCCGTTTGAATCCGAGCAGCAGGTTGAAGTCTGTTCTGCATAACTTTGGTTTCGCTCAAAACGTCAGGGCTGGCCCACTTTTGTGTAACAAAGAATCTCTTCACGTGCCCCGCAGATTGCAGCTAATTTGCAACTGGAGCCATTTTCTCATGCTCCACAAAATTTTCCCACAAACAAACAACCTGCCAGGTCTTGGTGACGGTGGGCAAAGGATGTCGTAATTGGAAGTAGTATGCAAATTCTGCCTTTTTTTTTCAAAGCGCATTTCGCAACGAAACCGTCAGGGATAAAGATGAAACTTGAAAGCGCTCCTAACTTGAAGTTAATTACGAGATGCACGTGCAGCAGGCAAACGGAGGGTTCCAAAAAGTAAGGCTATTGGGATTTTCCTGAAACATCTTTTATTGTTGTCAAGTAACGGCCAAAAAGATGTTGCCTACAGGTTTTCATTCAGGGCACGTCTTCGTCGTTCCGGATGCCTTGTTCTTTTCATTATCAAGAAACTATAGCGAGTTGGCAAAACAAGCTCACTGCGTGCGAAATTCCGCAGGAACTTTGGCGTTGCCAAAAGAGCGTTTGTTACGTCAACAGACAATGAGCGTTTATGCTCAGGAAAGACTGCATGACGCAGGAGTAAAATGTCCTACGAAAATCAGGGCCGTGATATCAATCGTTTGGTTGCTGCAGCTTCACAAAACCGACTTTCTGTGCAGCAGTGTGCGCAAATTCTTTTGATGAACCTAGCTGTGATGGATGTACGTCTGTTGTTCTACAAATGTGTTATTGTGTCATGCGTAAGATATTTTCGTAGAGGTTGAGGACTATCATTCATATTTTCGGAACTATCGAGACCCGAATTACGGAACACGTATAGTGAAAAATGTACATAGTGATGTTGCATCTCGTCTGAGCAAGCTTTGCGGAATCGCAACGTTTTTCGATCTGAAGTTTCGACACACTCTTCTTCTGGCGAATAAGGACTGCAAACATTTTCGGTGTGATGAAATGGCTTTCTAATGACATTCTCACCGATATTTGTAATGTCTGGGGTGATTCTATGTGGTTGTTATACGCCACGCGTGATCGTAAGATCCCACCACATTGTTGACAAAGTTTTATTTTTGCCAACGAATGCAAGAAGTCAATTGGGTCACCTGACACGGGCCTGCGATCGAACAATGGTTGAGGGTCGTGATCTCCTGATGGTGTTGTGTTGCAAAGTACTTAGCTGTGCGTTTTCAGCAGCTCGACTTGCTATGAGCAGCGCATTATGCGCCCTTCAGTGGCGAGCAGCGCTTAATTTCTATTGATGATTGGCCCTTCCTGGTTATTTGCTCACAGATGGAATGTTTACGCTGAATCGGGCTTGCTGCACTCTTCGATCGATGCAGTGCGCAAGTTAGACTAAACTGCAACGCTTGCAATCTAAAGATCTCGGCAATCGGCTGCTGCAATCTGCATATGTGTTGCATAGTTTTTATTTAATTTAAAGACTGGTTAAGTTGCAAAGTTGCTATTAGACAAATAACTTGGCATCGTTCAATCTTTTTCAAGAAAAAACCTTCTGCTCACCTATGGGACATCTATAGATGCAAAAAGTCTTTTTTTGCTCTGACAAGTTCAACTTAAGTATTTCGAAAACTGCTTTAGAGCGCTAATCTGTAATAAAAAGCGAAAAAAGATGGACAGCCTTTTCGTTGATTTTGTTCGGCATGCTACAGAGAAACATGGTGGCAAGTTCAACTGAGTTCCTACTGTGGAAAAAGTATGTTTGATACAGTCTGATAAGTCGTGGGTACCCGCTTCTGGAAGACACGAATGTCTGTGGACGAGGAACAAAATTAATTCGCCTAACTGAAAGCAGCGTTTTAGCGTATAAAAGCAAAGTTGACTTACAAATTTTAGAAGGATTTCAGTCTTGACATCCAAATAAACTAGTTTGTTAAATATCAAATCAAGTGCATTGAGATTGCTCTGAAGTTTCTGTTTTTATGACAGTGTATCTATTCGAAATAAAGATTGCTGTTAGTAGTCACCTGACATCAAACATCTTAATTTTATCTTCATGGTTCAATGGGTTTAGAAATGACATCAGTTGGTCATAAAAATGCGTTACAGATGTATAACAATCCTTGCCAAACTTTTTCTTCTGGCAGTAATTTATGTTGCCAAAATTTGCCATAAGCTGAAACAAACAAAACGCTGCTTGCACCCATAAAGTAGGCCTGCAGCATTTTGGAAGATGTTTCGCACCGAGCAGCCAATAGACATAAACTTGACGTGGTTTTCTTCATCAGCATTACAGCTCTCTTTAGCAATCGGCAAGTGAGACAGAACAATTTGCTTGAATTTTGATATCCCTCAGCACACACGATTACAGCGGTGTTGAAATGACAGCTTTGTTGCTTGCTACGCAATATGCCGAGCCATTTAGCGTTGTTAGTCTATGCATAGATGGTCGTTAGTCAGCGCAATGTTTCAGTTGCTCGAATGGAGCAAGAAATTTTTTTGTATGTCTTCCAAGTATATGATGCTTTTCCGAGCAAATCGGCCTTCAGAATACTCGTTGTGGACACAAGCCGTGAACTAGGTACTGCCAGGCGAAGAAAACGTGTGAGGTTTTTCTTGGTCTCAAATGATTGTCTGGAATGTTGTACTTATATGCTTCAGCGTTTTCTGTCAGCCAACTGTGCAAGTTTTTCAAAGAAAACTAGATTTTTTAATTAACACAACGCAATTCAAGTAAATGAAGGTTAAGCTACAGATCACTGAAAATTAATTCACAAGTCTAAAAAGTTGCGAGGTGTTATAAGTGTGTTACTGCCTGTGCTGAGTTATTTCTTGGGTGGACCAGTGAGTATAACTGAAAAATCGGATAATCAATTGAATCTCTTCTCCCAACCATAGAAAAAGAGATCATCCAATGCTGGTTATTATAAATCTCAGAACAGTACTTAATAAAGGTTCACCTGGGAAAAAGTGCCAAGTCAACAAAAGTTTTCAAAATAACATTTCTGTAAAATTGGGAGAAAATGATGTCGTGCTATTATTTTTTATTTAATTTTTTCGTACGCCTGACCAGGCAATGAGGTAATATTTGTACCACAATCTATGCGTATGATTTCAAGTGAAACATGCATTATGCTTTCGTTTCAGCACGCATAAGCTCTTCTCATATGTACAACATGGCTAAACAGTCAAAGATATTTCATGTAAAAATACAAGTTCTTTGCAGTGATTCTACTCGTCTATTACTCGCCTAATGCCCTAATAGGTTTGCGCCACCTGCAATGGCACATTATACTAAACGCTTCGCTGCCTTCCTGAGCAGTGACGACAGGAAAAACGCCACTCTGGCAACTGCCATCGATAAAACGAGGCCTCGCTTTGAGCGCCTTTATCATCCGAAGACAGTGGTCTGTGAAAGAATACAACAGCAACTTGCAAGGTCAAATTCTTTGTGTTCTACAGTGAGTGTAAACAGAACTTTATGGAGTATTCGGCAGTTTTATTGTTCCTGCTCTGGAGCTGCAATCTTTGTAGAGCCCAGTGGGAATTAGAAGGTAAGAGATTTGCATTGCGACATCATAGATATCTTTATGCTTTTGTTTTGATATAATAAAAATCAAAACAAAAAACGCCACAAAACAAGTTTTTTCACTGGTATAAATATGCTACCAGTATTGTGTAATAAAGAACAGGGCAACAGGAGCAGTCATTTTCAATATGTTCGCCATTGCCAGCGATGTCAAAATTTAAAAAGTATTTGAAACTATTGAAACCAAACAAGGTAAGTGTGATAATGATTTGTTTTTACCCAAAACGTTGAAATTTATACCATTCAAGAATATGTTGTTAGTTTCATATACAGGGGAGTTCATAGACATATGGTGCCAATGCAATCTGGCGGCCAGCTGTGTTTTGCCTGAAAAAGTATGTTCATGCCTAAAAAGTATTGGTTTTTGAAAACATTTTACGTTTCATAATTATTTAAGTAATAGAGAGATGCAAGTTGTTTAGCCCTACTAATACCAGAAAAACGTTTTATTGACAACAGTATGTTTGAAAAATTACAATTTCAGCAAATTTTTAGTTGTTTTGATCCAAACACCTTTTTCAGGTTTGAAATAATTTTCAGCCGAAATCAAAATAGTGGGGTTACAGCTTTCCCCCTGCTTCCTACGCTTGTGGCAGGGTCTTAATTTGAAAGGTGAAGCTTTTGACAAGAACTAACTAGAAGCTGGAATTCGTAATCGATCTCAGCGAACCCATACTTGTCTCAAAGCGTTTGATGCTAAACTCGTGGTGACATGTAGATCGCTAGTTGCTAAACTCCAACACTAAAGCAAAGACACCTCAACAGTGAACAGAATGTGCGCATTTGCAATAAATCTATTCAAAATATGATTTGCGGTTCAGGAAAGTGAGGTCAAGTGGATTTTTTGCGGTGACAATCATTTGTTTAGAAATATGCTTTTATTTCACAAGACAGAAATAATTTTTAGGAACTATTCAGGAACTGTTCACTAGTGACAATCATTCATAAAAACCGACGTTTTTGGGACATTTACTTTAATGAATATACAGTGCATTTAACTGAAATGTTTTGTTGCTTCAAAAGCGTATGGAAAAGCTTCAACAGATTTCTACCAATTTATAGGGAAGTAATCTATTGATTTAACACTCATCAGAAAATTTAATTTTATTAAGGGTTGCTTGGTTGGTACAAAGTAGCAGTTGCGTAACTGCAAGGTGTTCGGACCAAAAGGAAGGAGAGAAAATGTTTGTTTTTGCTATTTTAAAAAGTTTTGCCAGGTTTTTGCCAGTTATTCGTAAGTCATCTTTTTCAACTCGTGCTTTCCTTATTCCGGCCTGGTTCCAGTATTCGGACTATCAATGTGCAGATGAATCACCCAAGGTGTACTTACAGCTGTGCAAATGCGTCCTTATGAAATCTTGTCTGAACAACTGAAACATTCATAGTGCCTTTAGAGTTACACAGAAAATTGTTCAAACGGTCTTTCCATCTTTCTCAGGGCATGAGTATGTTTAGCTTTTTCTTTGTGGTCATACCGTTTCAAGCTGAAAAAAAATACCGGTGGAAATAAATTTGTGTCGTGTCGAGATGGTTTAAACGGTTTTTTGATAAGTCGTTACCTGAAGCTGTATTACGCCAGACTGACATCCGATATGAGTTGGAGATGGTCGAAGTACACTCCTACTACGGGTGCAACATTACCAACAATTGTACACATAAGCCAGATAAAAAAGACTAAAGCCAACTAATGTAGGTCGTTTGTGCCAGCAAAGATTTTGCTATCGTCAACTGATGCTGTCGAAATCTTGGCTCAAAAACTACTGCTCCCTGTTTGGGAAGGTATAGAAATAGAAACAGATCCGAAGTGCGTGCAAGAAAATTTATCTTCCTGCGAGCTGTTCTGTCTTTTTCTGCTGGAAGCAGTATTGCTCTCAAAATTTTCGTCTACGACCGTTTTCAATCTTTGCAGTACTTTTTCCATGCAAGGGTTCTGCAGGAAAATGATTGTGCTTGCCAATCAAACGAAAGAAAACGATTTCAGTTTTATTGGGGTTCTTCAATCGCAACGCGTATATGTATAATAACCAGTGATAGCTTTTTCAACATCGGAATGCTCTGTGTGTGCAATCTATCACGCCAAATGTGCAGAACGCTAACAGAAATGAACTTCTTTGATTTGAAAAGCCTTTCCAAAGTTACAATAATTTTTCCACTTTCTGCATTATTTTTTTTATGGACATGTTTGTTGATGTTCACTTGATTTCAGCATACGAGGGGAAACACACTCCGTAAGTATTAACAGTATTCAATTAACTTGCAATCAGTTTATTGTGGAAACAGGCCACAGCCTACCATCTATTTATCGAAAGTAGCACTGATTATGAAGTCATGAATATTGGACTAGTTTCCATTATCAGTGAGACAATTCTATTTGAACAAGCGTAGATTGTACATAGGTTTTCACAGCAAAGCAAAGTGTTAAAGTTCAACATGTCTGAAGCAACGGGGTCATTGAAAGTACTAAGTACAATGTTGTTTATGCCACTTGTAATGGATTGTGCGTTTAGTGCCTGTACAGGAAATTACCACTAGAACCTGATAGTGTACCAGTACCACAAGGCTATTTACAAAGATGTTAGAAAAAGTTAAGTTAATTCTTCAGTGTTTGCTTTGAAATGCAAGCGAGCTACGGTATATCTTGAGATAAAACCTCTTATTTGTACTTGCAGAGTCCAAAAAAGTGTTTCTTGCATACATTTGCTGAAATTTTTGCAAAAAGGTTGAGCTTGAAGTTTTTTCCCGCATTTGTTTGTAAAAGTCTTTTGACTAACTGTACATGCTTTCAAAACAAATCGCAAAATTCGTGTTACAAAGCTTGATGCAGTACACCTCGAGGCATCCACTTGTTATATAGCTTTAGTCCTGGCTTCATTGGGAAAAAGGGCAATGGTCCAGCTTCATTTCATGTGGAACTGACAAACAATCAGACGTACCTTTGCAGCGGGAAGCCTTCCATCGCTCTCCCAAGCAGTTTCGAACTGCCAAGTGACAATTGAAAGACGGTGCTTTCCTGTTGCAGCATTTTACTTGAAAAAATGTACTGTTAAGGATTTATCCCAACTATAAGCCATGTAGTGGTACAAAAACGCCACATATTTTGACTGCGCTATATGCTGATGAAATGGCATATAGCCTATTCAATGTACTCTCAGAATGGAACACTGAAGGAAAAGGAGACACACTATACAGAGAAATATTTTTCAAATCACAAAAGCGAGACATTCACAATACGTATGGGGCTGCAGTTAGGTGAATTGAGCCAGCTATATACACAAGGCCAGACTGCAAGTTTCTGGCGTGCTGTATACTGGTTGAAGATGTTGGACCCGACTACATTCACTTCTTCAAAGTCAGCCACGAAGGTTTAAAAACAGGATAGGTGCCTTCATATGCAAAGCTACATGCTCAAAGCCATACGATAGACCACGTTTCGATGCTAGAATCATACATCATTATGATTGAACTGATTGAACTCTACTTATTACGGTAATGGCCAAGGTAGTTAAATTCTTGCAATACCATTATTGTAAATACAATCTTGACTCCTTCAAACATTAACAATTCCCTCTAGTATCCTACGGCACAAACAACTTTATGCTCACTAAATTTACTTGAAAATAATTCAAATAACTACCTGGAAAATCTCTCCTGAGAACGAAGTAAGGATTTAAGAAAGTGTTTGAAATTTGATGTCTGACAAAGAATTGCAAACACTTTTTGGTCGCATTTTCTAGTGTTTTTGGGTAACGCTGGCGAAAGTTTGAGTTCATTTTTCCCATTCACCAGACCGTCGCGTTCATGCGCGGCTTAGCAGCACTGGAGCTTGAAACGAAATTAACAAAACCGTAACGTCTCTGAGAAGAAACGACTTTTAATGTTGATTTTTCGGGGTTGCGAAATGTCAGTCAGCCTATGATTCATCGTTTTGCTGATACAGTGCGTCCACATTGCAGGCTAAAGGAGTTTGTAAGTCAGTTCAAAACCTTTCTGAGCAAAACATGTGTGCGGAGAAACTTCTTTTTCCGTTTTGTTTATCACCGCTATTATATGCTCGTGTCTGAGATTACCTATGACTAATTTCAGTCGCGTCTTTCTTCTAAGATCCCTGTTTTGCTGCCTGCAAGTATCTTTTTTTGCATTGTTCATCGAGCATCAACTGTAACGTGGTGCTATGAATAGGTTGTTACCTTTTTTGCCACAGACAAATCTTTTGCTGTCCACAGAAAGGAAATTTAGTCGATTTCGCACTTCCTAGCTCTTCACTGGATTATTTTTAAGATGTGTATAGTCTTTTACCCTATTTTTCCGAGACAACGAATCTGATTCAACAGTTATGTTTCACAAGACTGTTTATTTATTGGGCGGGTCACGCTACTTGTGATTGCTTTCCAAATTACTTAATTTTCAAAATAATAATTTTCAACATGTTTTCTTATGCTTTCCAGCAAGCGCTACATGTGAAGATGTTGGACCTCTCGACTCTCTTCCCAGGTCAGTGGTGCGTGGTTGGCCGGTTTCACTGACTTGTGGAGTAATGGTAGGAAACTGGGCAGCAACGTTGAACGTGCCACCGCCAGATGGAGAGGATCTTGTCGTCACGGCAAGTTTTCTTTAATTTCTTGTGTATTTTCTCACTGCAAGTCATGTTTTTTGCATGGCTACAGCTCGCAAAGCTCGCGTTTGGTTTTGTGAGTGTTCCTATTCAATTTTTAATATTATGCTTGAAATTGCGTTTTTCAGTGTCGAATGTTTATCAACGGAATTTTGGTACACAACACCAGCGGGGCTATTGACGGATTTGATTTTACTTACAAGGGAGACCAGCACATCATTCTAGAACTTAACAACCAAACAGACGTCATTCTTCTAATGGTAAATCAACTTTTTACAAATGGTAAAACAACTTTTTAACAAACAAAGTTGGCAGTCATACATTGCTGTAAACCAGCGGTTCTCTTTCATCCACTGTGGATTCTTTATGGGAATAAAAATTGGCAATTTTTATCATAAGTTGGCTTACTTGTTTATTTAATTATTTTTTCTTTACATGAACTGCTTGGTTAATTCAAAAGTAATTATAGAAGCTTTGTTATCCATTTTGAAAAAAACAACTGTGATTTTTTGCCAATTTTTAGTTTCGATCTTTTATTTAATATACGTTAGTAATTGACACAAATTCGACGAGATATTGTTGTGCCTAATATTTTGCTTCATATCCAGGAAAACATTCACTTTGTTCAAAGCAAACATTTGTCATGTTTGCAAAATTTTGCGTCAGTGTTTGGGTACGCGTTTGTGCAAGAGACGGGGTACTCCTGCTAGGGGTTCAAAACTGCTTTTTGTGGACGAAGTGCGGATTGAGAGACGAACTGAGAACCACCGTTGTAAACGCATCATTTGCATGCCTTACGTCAATTCCACTGGATTGTTCCAATAACTACTGCAGTACAGATTTACGCTTGACGTCGTCGTCGTATAAGATGTTGAATATACGGAAGTCTTCAACTTCAAAGGAGCGCTGGACGATAAATCCCCTAACAGATTATTATGTGATCTGTTTGCCAAAGGAATCAGGAGAGTTTTGCGGGAAAGTCGTCGTTACACTTACTCCCGAAGAACCTTCCATTTTGTACAACGGTGCATGCAAAGAAGCAAGAGCAGGATCACTCAATACCAAGTACACGCTGACGGTTGAACAAGAGTGCGACGCTCCCACTTTGTCGCTTCACTGCATGCGTGAGTTTCACAGAAATGCAAACTTCATTTGGTCTCGCATTTTGACGTAAATTAACCCTGTTGTAAATCCTCGTTCCGTACAGACTACATTTTTATGGGCTGTGACGAATTCCATTGCTTTCTGTAGTTATTGCTTTAAAGATTACGTCCTTTTGCTCGAGTTTTGTATGAATTTATAAATACGTTCGCTTCTATCTGCTGCAATAAAAAAAACTTCAGAACCTTGAACTGCTATTCGAAACGTTATCAGCAAAATCGCACAGTATATGGATAGGCTTTTCAACAGATATTTCAAAATTATTGCAAACCGTTCTTCAGGCGTTTATGNTTCCAAAATTCGAAACCGTGGTTTTGAAAAACAAATTTGTAAAAAATGAAAACATNTTCTCTTAGGCAAGCAGGAAANNTCTTAGAAAACGTTACAGAAATAAATATGAGTGTAACAATTCGCNCTTACGGTGACAATAACAGACAATAATACTGCAATGGATATTTTTAACTTATTGTTCAATGAAAATATTTCAGGTTTTTCTCGTTCTTTCACCTACAAAATGTTTATATGCGCAGCTGAGAGCAGTGACTACCCCTTAGTTCAAGGAGTTCCAAATCAAACTGTAACGTGGTACAGAAACTGTATTGAAATAAACTCATCAGAAATCACTAGTTACAATTCAGGATTGCCTACAAGCCTTTCTGATATATGGGTAAGTAGGCTACCTTAAGCTTTTACATCAGCTCAATGTCGTAATTCCGGTGTTCCAGCGTGAACCTTAGCAACTTTGCTCTTTTTTCTGTAACTTTCACCAGGTTCATTCGTTTTGAAACCCCAATTGAAACCTCGATAAGATTGAGGTTATATTAATATTAAATAGCATGATACATAAAACTTAAAACCGCTTTAGCTAAAATGAAACTTGTGTCCAAAAATGAGTTATATATATCTATTAAAACGGTCAGTTGGTGTTTCAAGATAACGGATCCAGCAACATTTTTGTCTGAATTCAGTTGCAAGGTGACCTACAATGGGCTGACCAGATTTCTTTGGTTTCAAAAAGTTTGTATGACAGGTGAGTTTTTGCTAAATTACTGCCTATGATTTTGCCTAGATCCTCACTTAGTTGTTAAAACTTATTGTAACTTATTATAAAAACGAAATTTATCCTATAAAGGTCTTTTGCGGATCATTACAACGTTGGTTTCAATAACGACATTATGTGTTTGAAACCAAAGAAGCAAATACTCACGCAGAAATTTTTATAACCAAATTATTTAATTTATAACAAATCAAAGAAACCATCATTATTGGAACCGTTTCTCATGGCTCAACATTCGTTTGTTCTACAGGCGAAAACTTTGAATAAATTGCTTTTTAACATATCAGTGCTACATTTGAATATACCTTACAAATGTTTAAAGCCGTGATTCCAAGCGTATCATTAATTCTGGTGTTTTTAAAAAATTTGTGAAATCGACAAAGAGATCAGGAACAATTTAGTTCTAATGAAGAACATTAGACCACCTGAATGCCAAGCTTTTAAGATTTCAGATGGACCAAATTAAGCGGTTATTGTATGCAACAGAAACTTTTCCAGCACTAAAAATACTTGCCGGTACAGCATGTTCCTTGATCTGTGATCTAAGTGTGCAGAGGCATATGTCTTATCTTTATTGAGCTTTCATTGGCGCAGATTCGTGTTTGGTTCTGTGATTAAATTTGTGAACGATGTTTCGAATATCTGTCAGCGAATTGCCACTCATTTCTGTTTTTCAAGCTGTTTTCCACAATAAGACGTAACCCACGTGGAAAACGAACCACCGTCATTCAAAACATTCATAATATTAGCAGCGCTGTCACCAACTACCTGGTGAAAACATCCTTTATGTATGTACACTGAAAAAAGGTTTATCTTAACCAAGAAGCAGATATTTTGCATTATGCGATTCTGCAAACCGCGAGCTTTGAGGTACAAGCGGTTGCATTTGCAATGTTGCCGTTTTATGANNTATGTCGTCAAAGCTAAGTACGTTTTCATCGACTGCCAACTCCATATGTCAGTGTTCATCTAACAGCGAGATTAAATTTTCTCATCTTGGATAAGCTCCAACATTTCTTTCTTTACTTTTACTGTTAATATCCGGCATCAAGCAATTACCTAGAAATTTAGCGCTGGAAAATGCAAAAATAGAGACTGAGGCGTTGAGGAGCCTCAACAATGCTCATGTTTTCTTTATTGTCGAAAAGAAGGGAATGTACTGTTTCTGCCATTGCCAAGCAGCAGCCTTATGGTTCGAAACTTTCCATGAAAATAGCACTTGACAGGATGGTTGCGACCAGACGGTTGTTGGCGTTACACGAGATCTGATAAAGTAGGCTACGTTGGAACATTCCGAAATTAAGCGAATTGCGGAATTGCTTCCATAAGCTGTCTGACATTTTTTTCAGGACAACTTATTCATAGGAAAAGAAGGATTCTCGTTTACATTTTAGGTGCTTTTCTCCGTGTGTAAACTTTTCCACATTGCGCTTTGTTTTGAATGGATCCTGTAGCACAAAACAAAAAGCAGCCATACCAGCAAATCTGGAATTCCAAATTTGGGCATTGTTATGTTCTTTTCATTGTATTACAGAATTTTGTTTACGAGGCTAAATTGTAATGTAACTGCATTTAAGAGCTGCTTTTCTAATTTTATTTTGAACCTTACTTGTTACAAACACACTTAAGAATAGTTACAGTAATGAAGTTTAACAGTACGGTACTAGTGGAAACTAAAAACCTAAACACAATGAGACCACACGTCACGAATTTTGATTTACAGACATGCTATTGAAAATAACCAGATGAAGCAAGAATATTCAGTATTCACGATATGCAATGCCGCAGCTACCTATAAAGGCCACATAACTCGGCGCTATTTCTGGTTTGTTGCCTGTTGCTCTCGCAGATTTAGTCACTACTTTCACCAGAAAAAATTCCTTCACCACTGACATCATTACGAAGGGAAAAGTGTTTCTTGAAATTAGCGTATTCAAAAGTTTTATATGTAATCTAGAAAAACGCATTCAAAGAACAATTCAGCATGCTTTTTCAGTAATTAAGGTTATTTATGATTTTCCTTTTGCTTCTCTAAAGTACGTGTTAGTTTCATTAACAATGTCCCAAATCTCAGTCTGGATTGATTCATAAGTGCTACACAGCTGATAAGCTTGACTATTACCAGTCGCTTTCTTAAGAGGTTTTGTTATTGCCAAGGTTAACTGCTGAAACTGAATGGCTATTGGCTACATTAGATTTTTTTCATATCTAAAATAACGAAGTATTGATTACCTTTTTCAGCGCCAAAAACCAACAAAAAGGCTACCTTATCTTCTGCCAGTCAAACAGTGTTTGCAAAACCGGGAGATAATGTTACCCTGACTTGTCACGGTTCGGGACATGTTCGGGAAGGCAGCAGTGGAAGCCTGCGGTACATCTGGGAACGACTCGAAGATTCCAAACATGAAAACAAGTAAAACTTCAGCGCTTTTTTGTGATTATATGGCTTTACCTTCTCTGTGGATATTTTGAAAATACGCTGCTACGTTTTGGGGTTATTCCAAGTTTGTACATTTATGAAACTCATCGCTAGATCTTTGGTGGAAAACACGTTTTCTTCAGAAAATTTATGCGGTTGGGTTGTTGAAAAAAAACTTTTTTGAGTTCAAACCTTGCTCTTACAAACAGTTTAATGTGATTTCTACGTTTACTTTTTTCTTAACATTAGTACACATTTTTAGTTGAAAAATACTTTTCAAATGCAAGAGAGATAGCTCCGCATTAGCACTTAAATGCAATTTTACCTTTGTATTAAATCTCCGCTGCTTTGCGTAAATATTAGTGATTTCATTTAATTATTTATAAACATTTTCTGAAATTGTTATCTTATTTGCAGACGGCGATTGTGTGAAGCTAATGAATTTAATCAAAACAGTGGGAATGAGACCCATAAGTATGAATGCAGAAGGTAAAAATGAACACTCTTGCCTTTGTTGTCATCGCTTTTGGCGTACAATGTATTTTTACATCTTTATCATGCTGTATTGCTCACAGAAAACTGCATCTAAATGAAAACAGCTCATCATGCATCCCCTCTTCAGAAACCTGCTTCAGTTTTAACCGATTCAGTGCATCGCTTTTGATACGGTAGGCCCACACTCATTTATTTCGCCCCTTCATTATTCTGTTTATTGAGCAATGTACGTTCAAAACAGCCTGGATTTTTTTCAAAAGTCAAGAACATACGTTCTATCTCTCAGAAAGTTTCAGGTACCTTCTTGATTTATTTTACACGAACAGCATGAACAATAATTATTAGCCATGCCTTTTGATGATACAGTTTTCATTCACACCTATCGCTTAATATTTCACTTCCTCTTTACTATACTTTCTTTTGAGTGAGGGTGGGTAGATTTTGATTTACTGGCCTTAGGGGTGGACTAATTGTTACATTTTGGTACGTATATAATTGTCTTATTTGTCACAATACACATTTTTGTTGGCTAATCTTCAACAGGATAGCTAACGATTTTTTTCAAACTTGGAATTTCAGTGACAACTTTAATAACAGCGATTTTACATGCTTTTATCTGATTTTCTATCGCCTTGACATGCTGAGGGTACTTTTGCAAGTTTCACGGGGATTTTCTAGCCTTTTTCAGTAAAAATCTTAGCAAAATAGGAAATATATTTTCTGCCACAGTTTATCAACGTAGTGGGGATACTTACTACCGTATTTTAGATGCTTTCGTAATCAAAGCAAAATCATACGTGATGCTTTTTCTGTTGATTTTTTCCAACAGATTTGAGTAGCTGATCTCGCCATACATTTTGTCTCAGGCAAGACAGATAATTGAAATAAATTTTATATCAAGCTGCAAAAGCGAAAATTAGACTTTAAAATCATTAACAACCTAAGGTAGAGCAGATTCGCAACTGAACGATTAACGTTTAACCCTGTAGTGGATGCTAAAAGCATTTGCTTGCATAAATTTGCATTCTGCACAGGCAGATGTTAAATTCGGATAGGCAAAATCAAGGTTAGGGATGTTCTTAGAACGCTTTATTGAGGTGAACACATCAAGTGGGCTTGGTGACTTTGTAGAAATCTACTGATGACTGCTGCATAATCAGGGCGCCGCACAAGCACTTGAAGTAAGTAAACCTGTTGACAACAGAAGTTTGGTTCGCTGCATTACATTTGCTTTATAAAGCAAGCATTGTGTCAAGTGGCTGGCTTCCGCGTAAACATTGCTGTTCAGTGCACCTTCACAGACTCTCTTTTTTCAGTAATATCAAGGAAGTCGATTTTGGGAAGTACACGTGCGTTGTTCGAAATGATGTTGGAGCGACGAACACCACAATTTTGCTAAAGCGGGCAGAGGTTCCTCCTCCCATAAAAGAGCTTACAATAGCTCTCATTGTTATTGCAGGTTCAATTCTTTTAATGCGATTTCATGAAAGACATTTGAAGTTACAGTTTAGTGTTCAATTGGTGATGATGCAAGAAACGCTGTTGAAAATTTCGCGAACTTTAGAAGACATTTTCAATAGCAATATTCTGTTTTAATGGTTGACTGCGTAAATAAAAAAAAGTGGCAATCATTGTCATTGCGGGTACATATGCAGTATACGCAAAAACAAATATTACCAAAAAAACAGGCTATTTTCTGACGCTCTTTTGTCTTAATCAGTGTAGAAGCTAAATAAAAAGATACTGTGGCAATGATTAATAAAAATTTATTTATGGACTTTGTTTCCGGGCTGTTAAGCGTTTCCACGTCTTTTAGCTCCAAATTACCGATTAATTGAAAAGCAACAGAAGGATAAACATCTTTCCTGGTGACTTCCCGTGTAACCAGATGAATAGACCAAATCGATTTGCAATTTATGCCTTATAAATCCGATGCCAAGCAACAACAAATTAATGTTTTGCCGAGTAATGCATGCGATTAATATAAAAAGTAAAAAATAGCAGTTTTTTTGAAAATTTGTTATAATTTGATGATTCTTTTTCTAGGTTTGCTTACTCTTATGATCTTGTTTTCCATCATCATTTGGATTTATTTTTTGGAAGTACAGCTTCTATGGAAAAAGTACATTGCTCCGTGTGAAACGCGTAAGTTATGCTTGACTAAACTTTTGCTTTACCTCGATAGATGTTTTTACTCACGCATTTTGCACCGAATTTGACTGAACTAGTAGAAAAAAAACGATTCATTTTCATGAAACATGTTCGGGTGTGTGAGGCAGAACCTCTGCGAGAGGGGAAGATCACTTTGAGAAATTAGAGAAAAAGTTTTGGCAAGGATTATATAGGGTCACTGGCTGCCAAAACATCAGTATACCACACCTCGCATCCCCTAGAAAGGAAAGGTTGGATACTATGGTGGGATCATGTTCAGCTGGAAGGGCTGCCAAACTCGAGAAATATGTCTATCGTTTCCCCGCATCTAGACTGCTTGTGTTGCACAGCGGAAGAGCTCAATTTGTCAATACAGGAAGTTATTTGATCCACAGCTAGAGGTCTGCTAAGCGTCGCCACTCTAAGCTAGAGTTAATCTGGAAATAATAACAATTATTCCAGTTGATGGCGGCTATTTCACGAATATTCCGAAAAAGCTGCGGAATTCGTCATCTTCAGAGCCATGACCAGTCGCAGTTATTTAGTCTCTTGCTTAGGACTCAAGTAAACCAACTGTGTCCAACACCGTTGCGTGGCTAACGCGTGCGAAACGTTGGTAGTTTTGCGAATGAAAGATAACGTCTAAGTTATTTTACCGAACTAGATTTTCACCACTCATCAGAAAAACATTCGCACGATAATTAGCTGAGGATAGGAAAGGCGAATGAGGCTCGCAGCTGAGGATATTTTCTTTCATTTGTCTCATCATTGCAAAATGCGTTTCCTAATTAAAACTTCTACACTTAGCAACAGCGCAATTTTTGCAAAATTGAAGATATTTTGCGAAAGATCTTTTCCGTATAAAACACATTTTTATAAACACTCATCACGTTGCTATACGAAATGTTTCACGATACATGGAACCTTCTAAAATTTGAATAATCTTCGCAATTCTTTTTAAAAAGCTTTCCTTTTTTTAGTAAATACAAAATACTACGCCAGAAGGGAGTAGCTAAGATTATCCACCGGTTCGGAAAAAGCTGTTACACAAACGTGCTTGATACATGTTATCAGATCTTCTCTTCTCAGAGATCGAATGCAGTTACGCAGTTACTTTATGTGGGGTGCTGTTTATATTTCATGCAAAATTGATAATATCTACCTCCTGTGTATGAATAGAAACTACCTCTGTTCGCAAGGACAGAGAACACTCTGAGTGACAGTATGTGCAAAGGAGAATTTATTTTTGCATTTTCTTTTGAAATTGTTGCAAAACTCGGTCTTTAACATCGTTTACTGAAGTAATTTAACTTTATAACTGAGTGAGGCAAACGTTTTTTAGATAGGTTTACAGCAATACCTAGATGATTTAGAAGTCAAACATTCAAAATCACTGAATTTTACAGAACACAGCAGTTATTCAGCGTTTCTAACCTACTCATTCTACCAAAATCGCGAGGATAAGGAAGCGAAAGAGCTGCTAAAATGTCTACACGAGTGGTTTGATGCGAAGAATTACAGCGTATTTGACGAACACAGAGACCGATCTGGAGGTAGGTTGCCTGCTTTTATCACTGTTTTGCACTGTATCGTAGTCTTATTAAACCAACGCAATTTTGATGAAAGATATATATATATATATTTACATAGTAAAAGCCAAAACTGCTTGAATAAAAGTTTTGCAAAACTATATATTTTGTATTCAAAAACGAAAGAGAACAACGTGAGGAAAATTAAATTAAAAAATTGTCTTGAGAAGACCAGAAATTAATGTTGAATAACACGAGGGTTGATAGATTTTAATAGCAGTTTAGAGCAGCTTATCCATCTAAGATTTCAAACTGATTGCTACACTCTGTCCAGTAAACCTAACTGAGAAGCATCACTGCAATACAGGTAGCGTTCTTACCCGAGACATGTGCGTTTATTGCAGGTTATCGTTACGAAATGGTGGAAAACGTCACATCACAATGCCACCGGATGGTAGTTGTGGTCACGCCGGAGTTTTTCGAAAAAGACGACAAAATGTTTGAGGTTCACACGGTACGCTGCTCTTTTTCAACCAGCCTAACTCGTAAAGTGAACTGAAAACAAGTTTCGCCCGCTGGTGTATTATCACCGTTACTTATGAAAGACAAAATTAAAAATAAACGATGCCATTTTTCAAAAGAGGACTAGATCAACGATATTTTCTATTTTGTACAGCCTATGGGGTAAGTTAATCTCTCAGGTAACAACCAGTTCTTATAGTATTTTTTGAATCGTATCTGAAAAGATACTCTTTATGGCAGTCCGAATGGTCTCAGTAACTTGTTATTTCGATCAAGTGTTTCGTAATTAATGTTTTCCTGATTTCTCTTTTGAAGGGTGTTCTTAACTTCATTAATGGAAAAAGTCGAATGATTTTTATTATGGCTCCTGAAATTCATAAAACGGTGCTCTCTAACATCAAAGAAAAGAATTCGATATGTCCAACAATCAACATGGCAATAAAGCAAAAGGTGTGTATTTCATGCGCGAAAAGCCTTGTGATGGCATAAAAAAGGTGATGAAACTTGTTTGTAGCGCACTGTCGTAATAATTATTTCTACTGTTCGAGCATTTTCTGATACGCTGCAGAACAGCGAACATTCTCCTTCTTTTTTAAAACAATCTTCTGATATGTTGCTTATAAATTTCGGGCTGAATCGCTGATATATAAGTAGGTCTATAAATAATTATAAACTGCGGCTCGTGGCAGTGGTGCGAGCATTTTACCAGTGCGAATCCTTCGAGCAACCACTTGAGAAGAAACTCTAAGAAAAATCTACAGAAACACTTATGGCAACGAACGATTGATGACTCAATCAAAATGTGGAAGATACAAATACTGTGACTTTGCAACCGCTCATCAAATAAAAACTGCATAGCAGGGTCTCCAAAGTTTTTTGTCCAAGGGCGACATAAACCAATACGCAACAGTTCGTGGGCCGGACATCTTACGTGATGTGATTGTTTCGTGATGTGTTATATTCCACAAAATCAACAAATTTTTCGTGATTATATTATTTTTTCATTATTAGCAAAATAACTTCGCGGGCCTGATGAAATGGTTTCTCGAGCCGAATTTGGCCCGCGGGCCGTAGTTTGGAGACCCCTGAAATAGAGCTTAAAGTTTTTTTTAAGTGGATCGGATTATCCGGATATTTTTGATATTGAAAGTAAATAAAAAACACTTTGAAATGAACCTATAACATCCAATACCAAACGAGTAAGCACTAATAATTTAGCCACATTTTCAGCACAATGCAGTCATCTTGTGGAAAGGAATACACTCGCGCAAGCGATTTTTCAAGCAACTAGATGTCGCTATGCCTAAGTTGCCACCTCCAGCTGCCGTGATTGAAAATAAATCCGCCGCGAAAGGTAAGCTTCATAGTATGCTGACCGTCATAAGTTTACACTTGTTAAAGGCTTACGATCAACCGGAGAAATAAATTATATAGGTAATTCCAGTTTCAACTGTATAAATGGTTCTTGAGACAACATTTCGAATCTTTATGTTTTAATCTTTCTATTTTACTGACTTAGCGGTTACAAATGCAAGAAGATTATGGTGTCTCTTCATTCCTATTTATAGTACAGATTTTGGCCGTTTGAAAGATTCAGACTAATATTTCACAATTTGACATAAATCGGGACATAAGATCAGTACTCAACTACTGCATATTCCTTTTTTTTTCTGTGAATTGTTGACTTTCTTGGACATTGCAATTTATATGTGAACAGCATGCATAAAGATTCATTTTTTGATCTGTTTATGATGATTTATAGCATATTATTTTGGAAAATAAGCATTTAGGAAACATGAGTTTCTTGAAGAAGATTTCGTTACAGATTTGTATTTCCAAACTTTCTGAAAACCTTAAAATCAGTAATACTCATGTGCAAACGACAAGTGTCTCGCTGTTTTGCTTTGGAAGCTATTTACAGCCTCAGTTCTGCCTTCAAAAAGCAATTTTTTGAAGAATATTAATGCAACGAATATTTTAAAAGAATCGAATAAAAGCGTTATTTATTTGAATTTCGCTGCCAGAACTCTGCTGAAATAAAGTTTAGGTTGTGTGGAGCGGTATGATATGAACGTGGTTTCTACTCACGGATTCTTAAAGTTTACCAGTAGTGCTAAGACTTTATTCAACCTGTGCACTGATGCTTTTCCTTGCATTACGTAAAAGAACCTAAAATTGTGAAAGCGTGAAATCTGCAATGCAAGAGCCTTGTTTGGCGTTATTCACGCATTCATCTAAGGTTGCCTGCATTGGTTCAAGCAACTGGCTTTTCAAAATACGGTCGGTCCAATCTTTTACGCAGATGTGATAACAGACCTCGCTCTTTTTCAGATTCAGAGAAATTGGAAAAATCATGTGAAGAGTCCCCTAACAAAAACGCCCTTCCTTTGGTTTAGAAATTAAAGTATCTTTTTTATTGTTGGACCTTTTCACAATTTTCAATGGAGCAACGACTTTCAGTGGTAGCGTGACTGCAGTCAAGACCCACTGTCATGATTGCTATGAGGGCTTGATTTAGTCGTTGCAACGTAACTATTCTGCGTTTCAAGTGCAATAGGGTTGTTTATTAATGCAAACATTAGTTTAACGTAGAAGCATCAAATTTTGTGTCACTTTGTTGTGCTTTAAGAAAAATCAAATGAATCTATCTGACAATTTCCCGTAAACGGAAGTTGGTTATTTTTCTGCCATATTGATTACTCAACTTCGTTCTTCCAAAATGCGGGCGAAGGGTTGCGGGCGAAGGGTTGCGGGCGAAAGGTTGCGGGCGAAAGGTTGCGGGCGAAGGGTTGAAGCACAAATCTAAATCAAAGCATGACGCACGCTTTTTTCACGACATAATTAACATTTAAATAATATTTGTCAATTTTAGAGCAAATTTACGGTCCTTCTTTCTATTATACGGCGAAAGAAATGACAAAGCAAAATGTTGCTAATAATTTTCTTGAAACAATTGAGTCGAATTGAGATGTGAATGAGAAAAAAACGCACAAAAACAAAATGCAAAGAAATCTGTAGTTTTTGATGATTGACACAAACGTTTCTTCACACCTTGTGGACATTCCCTTTGAATTGCGTTTACTGGAAATATTTTTAGGGAGAATAAGCGTCAAAGATATAAAAGTACACTTGTTTTTTTTTTGTTTTGTTTCCTTTCATCTAAAATGATGAAAATGACATGACAACGTTTGGTCGTTTTAATTTGAAAATTTTACTTGTTTTTTATCGCATTGGACTGACTTTTTCTATCAAACGTTTTTCGTTGTACATCGATGAAGTTAGTTTTTGACCTTCAAAAACAAAAAATATCGAAATATAAGGAATTTTTGTTTTCTTTTAAAACGTTGGATCTCTCCTTGTAAAAATCGTGGCTTTTCTATATTGGTTCGAAACCAGCATTTCGCATCTTTTTCTTTTAAAACGTATTTTAGCTCGCAACTACTCTCACTGCATCTGCATCAAACTGTATTTATTTCTTATAGTTGTGTTCCTTTAGCCGATAAATGTTTAAACTTTCACAATGACTTTCCTGTTGTTTACTGATTTTTTTCGCCAAAACATTTGCAATTACCTTGAAAACCAAATCCAATCCATTTTTGTGGTTGTTGAGTATGCAAAGAATTTTGCAGAGTTACATAGCAAGCAAAAAATATTTTCATTAGCCAAATGTTGATGTATGAAAAGAAATTTTGCATACAGCACATATGATTTTAAAACAACTGAAAAAATCTGCAAAGTTCAGTTCAAATCTTTTGTCTTGCAGTAATGTTTTCCTGGGTTTATTTACCGAAGTTTCAAAAAAAAGAAACGGGTACTTTTGTTGAATAAATGTGATATTGTTGCAGATTTTTTAATTACACGTTGGTATATTTTTAACGTTTGTATTTTTCCTATCTTTGAAGAAAATTAAGTTAACAAAAAAAAATTCCTCAATCACGGCGATCACGACATAAGTGCTTTGTTGTTGCTATAAACGTTCAATGCTGACGTTCAGAAAATAAACAAAACATTTGGTGAGCGGTACGAAAAACTAAAATAACATTAAATTTTATTCTCTCAGCGAAACTGTGCTACGCTGCGTATTTTTTTACGTGATAAATTCCATACTAATATTGCAAACTGAGAACCGTCTCGTGATTATGAAATATTATACGCATGGCATCAATTTTTGATTGGTACGTTTCTTGTAGTGATGAAAAGATTGTTTTCTGTTGAAGGTGTTTCTTTTCTTGCACTTATTTGATTTCATGCATATATTTCACTTGTTTTTTGCTATTTCTTTCTTGGGTATTTATGTGTTTTAGAAACAGTACACAATAATAAACTCAGTTTTTTGCGATTTTTGAAAAGCTGTTGTCAAAATAAAAACTTTTTAAATCACGCATCAGAATTCTCACTTTTCAACTTACATTATGTATTAGCTGCAGGCAAGCGTTCTTGCAATTTCACAGTGGCTTTCAGTAAAAGTGTTCAGTGTCACATGCAAATTGGATTTGGCACATTTGAATGTGAATATGTTCTGTAAAAGCTTAATAATGTGAGTGTTCAACAAGCTAGTTGCTGTAGCGTACGACTGCGAAGAAGTGAGGAAGTGGCTAGAACTTCGTGTTCCAAAGCACCTTCGCAAAAGGCTTTTTTCCAGAGTTTTAACTTTCGGGTGTTTATCACGGTTATTGCCTCAGTGACAACTTGTAAAACATCTACCCTACAAAAAGTGAGTTTAAAACTTTTTCTGCAGGGAGTTTTACCGTTTATAGATCAAAACAAATTGATTTTCGTAATCATCCCAGGATCAAAAAATGTCCTGTTCGAAAACCTGTAAATTGCAATCATTTGAACCAAATTTACGTTATCTTTCAAATGGCCACTACACCAAAGGTATATGGATGTAAACAGTTCCTTTACAATTATTTTTATCGTTGAGATTCAGTTTTATTGCACTGTATAAGCGAACTTTTACATCTGTTTCAAAAAGTCACTTTTGTTTCAAATTAAACAATAGGGACTTTGCTGGAGTTACAAATAAATTGCTGGAATATTCAGAAATGCGAGATGTGCAGTGCAACGAGAAAGTTTCGTTAAAGTACCAAGGGTGTTCTACGGGCGGTTAACTCCATTAAGTAACGACGGGGTCCCAACGGCTAATCTTCTGGTCTATTGAATGCTGCAGTGGTGTCAAGTACGAAGCTACAAAAGTCCTCACGTAGGCTACTGTTTCTTAAGACTTGGGAATTCAGCCAGGATTACACCATGAGACATTCTCCATTGTACCAGCTATCTCGAAATTTTCTCAGAAATCAACCTTATTTTAAAATTAGGAATTAATTTCAATATTAGCTGGTTGATAAGATAGACAACGGTGTCTCTTTATCGAGTCTCTTTTTCGAATCAGTCTCTTTTTCGAAACTCAAGCATTTTAACTGAAATGAAGGTTTAGGTTTTCATTTTCGTTTTCAATTGAATAGACTCCTTAACATAACGTGAATGAAAATTGTCTGTTTAGAATTGTGTAGCAACTAGCAATAAATGGAAATCGTGGTGCACAGCAAGAATTCTCTTTTAAAAGTTCCGAAAGAAATTGCACCATTCCAACAGGCATGAGTTCGGATTCCCAACTTAGGAGTGCGACGGAACACACGATTCAACGGGACTTCCGGAGTTGTCTTAGAAATCGGACTCCAGCTCCACACAACTCATTGCGACTCCGCAACTCATTGCGGCTCCGCACCTCCGACCCATTGCGGCTCCGACTCATTTGGCTCCGCAACACCTCCGACTCATTGCGGCTCCGCAACACTATTAAAATGCATTGTGCTGAATTTTAAATCAACAGCGAAGTGAACATACAGTTTATATGATGGGAAATTTACAATGAAGAGAAATAATCATAATCTTCTGCGAGGCATGTTTGAAAGATTTAAACTGTTAAACATTTATAAACTTATGAAAATGACACTAAGCACTTTATAGATTCAAAACGCTTGATTAATTTCGAGTCAAGGCTCAGGCGTGGACTTTTCCACAGGGTTGTGACCTAATAAGGTGAACAGTAGAAGGAAAAGAATTGCGAAGATAACAGTCTTATCTTGTTGGTCAAACCAGAACCAAATCAATGGACGACGTTTAATCTCATACTCTGTGACAGGGACGTGCAGCAGCGGTAGGGCAAGGGGGAAATAAAAAAGTCCAGGGCAATGAAAACTTATAAAAACCCAAAAAGATTGCTATCGGTATGCTTATTTCTGTTTAACAACAATGTTGACCTCACAAATAATAACAGAAATTATAGAACACCATTCTGAATTTCCTGGGTACGTGAATAGCTGCAATAAATTTGTTTGAATTCGATCTTGATAAGCCATAAAATTACATATGGCACTTTCATGAAAAGGCATCTCCACCCCCGTTGATCCCCCCTTTCAATATGGCAGCGGAGCAATGCCCCCGCTCTTCGGAGTCCCTGCCCTGTGAATTTTTATGATGGTGGTTGTTCAAGTGAGCGATGCCATCTATGATTTGTTTTTTCTTATTGTTCCGTTTCTGTTCTGGTTCAGTACAGGATAACAAATATATAAGCCTACTGTACATTGAAATGATCATGATTATGAAGGGCCAACGCTTCATTGTTGATAATCGCCGGTGTTTGGCTAAACAGAAACATTTCCTAGCATATGTTAAGCTACGGTAGAGTTTGTCATTTGCTAGATGTACGCTTAAAGCAGGGGTGTCAAACTCATTTCAATTCCAGGGCCACTTCAGGCATATTTAATCTGAAGCGGGTCGGACCAGTGAAATCATTGCATAACATCCTGTTATAAGTAATGCCAACTTCCAACTGTTTGTATAACTTTAATGCAAAAATTTCAAGCTTATTTGAAAATGATTATTAGCACATTTAAGGAGCAACCTTTCCAAACTCTGCAACAACATGGCGTTTATTGAGAAACGTCTGTTCAATTTTACGATATATTAACAAGATTTATCATTAATGACTTTGAAACCAACCGAAACGAAAACACAATGACTAACGGAAAAACCGAACCGGTTTCTGTCAAATTTCCGTTTCGAACACCTCTGCTCGTCTGCAGCTAGGTGCAATAATCCTGACCATCCGGAACTGGCACCACATTGTGAAAACTAGTGGAAACCTGAATTTTTCTTCTACTCTGGAAATGCATGTTTTTAGGCAAAACATACAGCTTGTGACAATGTACGAACAGTATGGTTCCGTCCAGGGATATCTAGA